>Ga0190345_1000151_pt1 | contig 21750 bp, 20 predicted proteins | sample 48721334_MG_FD_161674 | JGI IMG/M metagenome (GOLD analysis project Ga0190345, IMG submission 161674) | Hydrothermal vent microbial mat bacterial communities from Southern Trench, Guaymas Basin, Mexico - 4872-13-3-4_MG | ecosystem: Environmental > Aquatic > Marine > Hydrothermal vents >...
CTCATATTGATAACGCTAGATTCCGGCGAATCCATCGAAGCCACGGCCGAACACCCCTTCTATATCAAGGGCAAAGGCTGGAATCCTGCCAACGGCCTGAAAGTTGGGCAAGCGTTGCAATTGCACAACGGCACCACGGTGGTTATCAAGGAAGTTGATACCAGCGTGCGCCTTGAAAAGGTGTATAATTTCACCGTCGCCAATACCCATAACGACTTTGTGGGTGGGGATGGGGTGTTGGTGCATAACGCATTTGGGGATGATCGTTTACCTGCTCAAAAAAGTCAAAAAGGTGTGACACAGGAGCCTAGAGAAGTGCATATGGATCACATTATACAAAAATCCAAAAGAGGTGATGGTTCGTTATCAAATGGACAAGTGTTGTGCAGAAAATGCAACCGTGCTAAATGGGATAATTGAGAAAGCTTTTAGTATTACCTCATAAGTCGTGATTATTTTTTGAATTTTATCATATAACGCTTTCCAAATTGTCATCATGGCTTTTTAAGACATTAGGCTTTTTAGGTGGTGAAATATGACAGTTGGGAACCAAAACGAAACACTCCAAAAAAAGTGATATTTTATCTCGAACCGGATGAAGATGGCTACCCACCCTTTAATTGGGAAACTCTTTGGGTTCATCAAATCAATCCAGATCGATTTCAGATAGATAATATCCCATTTTTTGTAAGGGGTATTAGCAGCGGGAGTCGTTTGTAGTAGGCGATTTATCGCCGCAGCCGCCGCGGGAGTCGTTTGTAGTAGGCGATTTATCGCCTCTGAGGGCTAAATAAAAAGGGCAGAGCACTCAGCAAACTTAAGAGAATCCAAAACCCAGCCGTAATCATAAAACCGTCGTGTAACAAGAGTTCTTGTTTAGCCTGTCTAGCTGGAAACCAGCTTATGATGCCAATAAGAAACCTCATCAAAAAGACGAGGAAAAAAATAATTAACTCATTATCTTGATACCATAATGACACCCCGATAGGCGGCAACAAAGTGAGACTAAATAAGATAAGCAGTTGTCCTAAAATTGTCCTAAAATACGTTGGATAACAGATAGTCGCATAAATTCTTAGATATCCTCTGCTTCTAGCCTAGATTTTTTCAACTTACGCCACAACGAAACTCGATCAATGCCCAACACTTGAGCAGCGAGAGTCTTATTGCCCTTAACTTCCTTAAGTACCCACTGAATATAAGCTATTTCCTGTTCCTCTAAGGAAGGTAGACTACCCTCTTCCTTGCGGCGAAAGGTATTGATAGTCAGGGTGCGTATATCTTCAGGCAGGTTTTCCAGTTCGATAGTAGAGCCTCTCGCTAAGGCTACGCCGTGCGCAATGAGATTTTCCAGTTCCCGCACGTTGCCTGGAAAACCATAGGCAGCCAGGCACTCGCTCGCTGCTGGGGCAATTTCACTGATCGCCCTTTTCATTTGCTTGGCGTAGCGTTGCAGGAAATATTGGCTGAGGAGGCTAATGTCACCTTTGCGCTGCGCTAATGGTGGGAGGTGCAGAGAAACCACGTTGAGGCGGAAAAACAAATCTTGGCGAAATTGGCCGTTCTTCACGATTTCTTGGAGATTGCGATTGGTGGCTGCCAGGAAACGCACATTCACCGCAATAGGGGTGGTACTACCGAGACGTTGCACTTCCCGTTCTTGCACCACGCGCAGTAGCTTTACCTGCATGGAAGGTGGCATTTCAGTGACTTCATCCAAAAATAGAGTGCCACCGTTGGCAACCTCAACAAGGCCCTGTTTCTGCGCCGTTGCGCCAGTGAAGGCCCCCTTCTCGTGGCCAAATAACTCATTAGCCAGCAGTTCCTCGGTAAAGGCCCCGCAGTTGACCGCAATAAAAGGCCCTTTGACACGCTCACTGTACTGATGTAGATAACGAGCCAGCAATTCCTTGCCGGTACCACTTTCCCCACTGATGATAATATTACAATCAGTTGGCGCAACCTGTCGGGCGGTTTTCAGCAATTTCAGCATCTGTGGTGCTTGGGTGATGATCTGCACCTTGCTCTCATAGCTTGCCAATTGCTCACGCAAATGGCGGTTTTCATTTTTGATCTCTACCTTTGCCAGTGCTTCTCGCACCACTTTTCGCACATCATCCAAACGGAAAGGTTTGCCGATGTAATAAAAAGCCCCTTGTTTCATGGCCTCTACCGCCGATTCCAGGGTGGCATAGCCGGTGATTAGGATCACCTCGGTGTCCGGGTAGTGGCTCCGACATTTTTCAAGAATCTGCATGCCATCTATCTTCTCCAGGCGTAAATCGGTGAGTACCACATCAAAATGTTGTTCTTCAAGGTACTTAAGTGCTTTTTGACCACTTTGGGTACCGGTCACCGCGTAGCCCTCATTTTTCATAACCTGTTTGAGGTTTTTCAGGGCAACTAGCTCGTTATCTATAATCAAGATTTTGCCTATATTATCCATATTTTTTTCGTGTTATTCATTTTCCGGTCAGTAGCCGAATCAAAAGGCTATCATTCATAAATCGGCGTTCTGTTTTAGTGAGTTCTTCAGCCAGCGTCACGATGCTGTTACCAAAATGCCGGATTTCTTGTGACAGAGGGGGGGTTGTACCGGTGTGAGGACTCTGACCATCTCGTTGTGATTATTTTTAATAAGCATTTGAATTTTATTGAGATAAATTTTGTTTTCTTGAGAGTCCAAATGCTGACTATAAAGAAAATCGTTTTTTTCAAAACGCCTCAGTTCTAGAATCGCATTGACAAATTCGGCAATTTTTCCCCAGCAATCAGTTTGTTCTCTAAAAACCGTTTTTGGCGCAGACTCGGTCGGTAAAATTTAATGGGTATTATAAAAAAGGGCTATTTCATAATGCAACGTCACGTTAATAATTGTAACAAATTAGTTTCAACTTGTTGATATTAAAAGGTTAATATATCCTCACTCTGCCATGCCGCTGTGAGAGTGTAACATTTTGCAACATTGCCGGTCACTTATTTTGCTCGGACTGATTGTATAAAATTTAATAGAAACAATCTGTTATCTCTATTTTTCGGCTTTGGCACGAAACCTGCATATATTAAGAGCGACTGTAACCTTGACACGCTATTGGTAACAAAATGCTTTTTAGACCGGACAGTAATGCCCTTTAACTCTTAGTTCGACGTTTTTGGTCACGGTGGTGAGGACAGCTTCTGTCTGACAACGAATAAAAACCTTTAATATTCAAGATATTCAGTACTCTCAAGTCTTATCCTGCGGAGCAGGACGGCAAAAAATCGCGCATTGTTCGATCAATCGCGACGGACTTGATAGCACTGATGATCAATCTTGTCGTCAATTATTCGTTGTTTAACATTAGTTGTACTCACCACTGCGACAAAAACTTCAACATTGAGTTTAATTGGTTAGGGTTACTACACTCCCTAATATAAAAACTTTTTGACAAACTCATAGTAATGGTGACCTTTGCCGAAGTTGGAGAATTCGATACCGCTCGCCGTTTTTTAACGGAACCTAAGCAAGTCCTACTTGTGTGCTGGGAAGAGTGTCTACAAGAAAAAACCTTGCATTATGCCCTGAATCTTTGCCAAAGGATCGGCGCGACTTTGGACGTTCTCTACTTGTCAAGTCCCCAAATCGCCGCACGGCAATGCTTTGAGGCGTTGGTGCATTATGTTAAAAAACAAACCGCCATCATCTGTACTGTGATGAGTAGTGTCGATGGCTTGGATATGACTAACAAATGGCCAATAACCGGTTGTCCACTCATTATAGTAAAAGAATCCGTTTTAGGAAATATCAATGCTTACCGCAAAACAAAAACGTAAAACTAAGTTCATCAAGGTCCTTTTCTGGGGCATTTTGGTAGTGGGACTCTACACAGGCCTCTATGTTAGCGAAACCCAATTGGTTCAATGGACAGCACAGGGAAAATGGACTTTTATCGTGCCGATTGCCATCGCTTTTCTGTTTTCCTTCGCGCACGGCCACTTTACGGGTGAATTCTGGGATTTCTTAGGCATCAAACCAAAACTTTCAACACTTTCGGGAGACAAAAAATAAGTGGAATCATTACCAGGAAATTTCATTGACTTAGAATTAATTAACGTTCTTTACCTGCTTTTCGTCGGTTTTGTTGGAGGATTAGTCAGCGGATTTATTGGCTCTGGCGGAGCCTTCGTACTCACGCCGGCGATGATGAGTCTGGGTGTACCGGGCATAGTAGCCGTGGCGAGCAATATGTGCCACAAGTTTCCCAAAGCCCTAGTGGGTTCCCTTAAACGCGCAAAATTTGGGCAAGTAGATTTCAAACTTGGACTTATTTTTGGTCTTTTTGCAGAAGTAGGCGTGCTGATAGGCGCAGATATGCAACTGTATATCAAAAACAGCTTCGGTGATGCCGGTTCTGACCTTTATGTGAGTTTAGCTTTTGTGTTGATATTAGGCACCGTGGGCACCTATGTCTTATATGATGCTTGGAAGTCTCGGAATGATAGTTCCTCCGGTTCTGAGGAAAAGACGGGTAAATTAGCCCGCTGGGTGCAATCCATCAAGATTCCTGGCACTATGGTGTATTTCAAAAGCTTGAAGGCCGAAGTTTCGATCCTGTTCATTATACCGTTGGGCATTGCGACGGGGATGTTGGCTGCCACCATCGCGGTAGGCGGTTTTATCGGCGTGCCCGCCATGATCTATGTCTTGGGAGCACCTAGCTTGATGGCTTCAGCGACGGAATTAGTGGTTGCCTTTGTTATGGGTATGGGCGGTACTATTAAATTCGCTTGGAGTGGTTTGGTAGATATTCGTTTAGCGATGATTATTTTGGCCGGCTCACTGTTTGGTATCCAGTTAGGAGCGATAGGTACAACTTATGTTAAACCTTACATGATCAAGCTCGTGATGGGATCGATCATGGTTATCGTGCTATTCAGCCGTGCCCTGATGGTGCCTGTTTACTTGGCCCAGCTTGAGATGATTGCACCCATAGAGAAGAGCCTTGTAAAGATTTTGAGCACTACCAGTTTTGTTATTATGGTATTCGCTTTATTCATGGGAGCGGCGATTATATTAGGTGCCATGTGGAAGGGTCGGCGGGCAGAAAATATTTCGACGGTTTCGACGTGACAGAATACGGCAAATTCAGGTAAGGTAGGAAAAAGATGACAACAACACAATCGTCGCCTTTAGGGCAGCTTGATAAAATCCTTTTAGCAACTGACGGCTCAGAGTTTAGCGCAGGTGCGGAACGAGAAGCCATTAATCTGGCCAGTCTATTGGGTAGTCATTTGTATATCATGTCGGTGGTGCATGGCTTCCCCGAAGAAGACCCTGTCGCCTTTCAGCACCTAATAAAAAGGGAAGAAGAAAAAGCCAATAGCTACATGGACGTTGTCAAATCCAAAGCGGTTGAGGCAGGTGTGAAATGTGAAAAGATACTACGTAATGGCCAAACTCCCTACCAGGAAATCGTGGAGACCGCAGAAGAGCAACAAGTCGATCTGATTATCATGGGTAGACATGGTAAAAGGAACATGATGCGGCTTCTGGTTGGTGCGAGCACAGCCGAAGTCATCGGCAATGCCCATTGTAGCGTATTGGTCACTCCTAGAGATAGCCAAATTGAGAGTAAGAACATCTTACTGGCAGTGGATGGCTCGCCTTGCAGTGATAGGGCAACCACCGCTGCGATTAGTTTGGCTAAACGCTTAAACGCGCCGATTACGCTGCTATCGGTCATCTACAGCGAGCATAAAGAAAGCCGTCGCCGAGACGCAGAAATGGTGGTTGAGCGTACCAACAAACTCTTGGAAGCTGAAGGTACTCGTGTAGAAAGTCGGATAGTGACGGGTAGATACGCTGAAAGCATTGTTGAAACCGCGCAAAATATCGGTTGTGATCTGATTCTAGTAGGTAATCACGGACGTACCGGCTTGAAAAAACTCTTGCTCGGTAGCGTCTCTGAGCGGGTAATTGGTTTAGCGCAGTGTGCAGTGTTAGTGGTAAAAGGATAAATAACTCATTGGTGCCTAATGAGTGAGGATCAAAACCAGATGACTATTACTGAGGTGAAAGTTTTGGAATTAACCAATAGTGCAGCGGCAGAGGTTATTCTCAAAGAGAATTTAGGCTATGACGCTAGCTATAAAAGGCATTATCGTTCGCTACCTTGATCTGATCAGAAAAGTACTCGGAATACGGTAGATTATTTAGAGGTATTGAAAATCAACTACCTACGAGGGATGCCCAGAAAAGAAACTGGGTTCAGAACAGAAATTAAAGAATGGATGCGTTAATCGTTATCGTACTTAGTTAGCGAGCAAGAAGCTCGCACTTCTCAATCGTGTGAATTAAATTAAATTGACACGGCTCACGGAAGCTTCTCGGCTCACTGTACTACTGCTGGTTGGTGTAATCGCCGGGCCAACCGTTCTTGAGCTCATTCCTCAATAGTTCACGACTTTCTTCCCCCACGTCACCCCAATGCCATTAAGTTTTTCAGGCAAAAGTACAGCGAAGCGAAACTTTTGCCTGAAAGCCAGGGCGAACACGCAAGTTCGCCCCTACAGTCCATTCATAACGCCGGATTTTGTAGGGGCAAACCTGTGTCTCTGCCCTTAACTTAATTAATGGCATTGCCACCTCACCCACCTAGCCCTGGAAGCAATGGGATTGGTTTTTATATTATAGTTGTCCGAAAATAAGGGTTTTATTAGCTTCCCTTCTTCCCTCCAAGTAGATACACTGGCTATATTAATGTCGCCCCATTGGGGCTTTTCTATGAGCAAGAAAGGGGCGTATTGTATTATTAAAGCCAGGGGCAACGCCCCTGGAGCCCCTGGATATCTTTTCCAAAAGCCCAGCGTCATTGCCGGCGGTGCCGACAAATCACGGGCATACTCATCGGCCGCCATCAAGATTTCAAGGCCTTCTCGCCATTTCTGCTGGTATAGACGGCCTATAAAAAATGACGGCTTCCAAAATTGCCCAATACCTCCACCATAAACAATGCCTTGCGGCAACAAAGCAGGATTAATAGCGGCCGTCTCAAAAGGATCATAGGATCATAACAATCCTCATCAATCGGTAGACAGTCAAAGGAGTTATCCGCCAATTCCTCCCTTCAGGAGTCAGTCGTCCAAACTAACTAATGGCCGTCAACAGGAGTCCAAACTAACGTTTGGTAGGACTCCAAACTTGTCGTTTTGATTTGCAAAAAAAAAGCGCCAAAGCTGAAGCCTTGGACTCCAAAGCGCCAAAGCTGAAGCTTTGGACTCCAAAACGCCAAAGTAAAACGGGCTATCGCTTTGAATAAAAAGACGTTTTTGGGAAATACCTTGACGAAACCCAATGCCATTGAGCGATGGTCTGCCCCTACCAAACCTCGCGTAGGGGCTCTCTCTAGTGTTCGCCCAAGCTTAACTTAATCGCCGCGGGAGTCGTTTGTAGTAGGCGATTTATCGCCTCAGCCGCCGCTGTCGTCCAAACTAACTAATGGCCGAGTAGTGATACGCTGGCCTGTTATTTGCATAACTGTTTAGGGTTATTTGGGCTAGTTTGAGGGCCATAAAATACTTTGGATGTGTTCAAATTAAGTGATGGCCCTCTGTCGCAAAAATCCGATGTCTCAAAGACATCGGATTTTTAACAAGTTGGTGCTGAGTATAATTCCATTTTGCTGCTATACTTTAAATAATGATTAATGTCATGCTAGGGAGTCAACAAAAATGAGAGCGTTCTTAACTTTCAGTCTAATGGTTATCCTCGCTGGAGCCGCCACCGGCGCGAAGGCCCAACAGCCAAAAGCTAATTTTGACGACAAGCAGGGTGTCTTAAATTTATCGGAAGTGGTAATGATACCCGAAAAATCCACGTTTTCAGCCATCTTGCGTAAAGTTGATAGTAGTGAGTTCATCCTTGAGCTTGACACGCTCACACCGATTGGGAGTTCTTTTATTTACTATAATCCCAACACCAAAATCCTCCATATTCCAAATCTCACGATAGGAGGTGAAACCTACAAACAAGTACAATTTGAGTTAATCGCACGCAAAACAGGAGCAGATCCCATACGTTTTCGTATGCTGGCCTCCGAAATTGACCGAAATGCTACCCATCAAGTACAGGCTACGGTGGAAACCATGCCGGTTCCGGCCAGTGGTGATGCGGCCGACGATCCGGCCATCTGGATTCATCCAAGCGATCCGGCGAGAAGTACCATTATTGGTACGCAAAAACAGGGAGGATTGGGGGTTTATGATTTAGCCGGCCAAGAAATCCAGTATTTTTCCTACGGTAACATGAACAATGTTGACCTTCGGTATGATTTCCCGCTTGGCACTAAAAAGGTGGCAATCGTCGCGGCCAGTAACCGCAGTGACGATAGTATTGCCCTTTATAAAGTCAATCCAAAATCTCGCCAACTAGAGAATGTCGCAGCCCGCACCATTTCTGTTGGACTTAAACACACCGCTTATGGCTTGTGCATGTACCGTAGCCACTCATCTGGTAAATACTATGTATTTATCAATGACAAAAGCGGGGCTGTCGAGCAATGGGAAATTTTTGATAATGGTAACGGACTTGTCGATGCGGTTATCGTGCGCCGTTTCAAAGTCAATTCGCAAGTAGAGGGCTGTGTAGCAGACGACGTGTTAGGTCATTTTTATCTTGGGGAAGAACGAGTCGGTATCTGGAAATTCAGTGCGGAACCCGATAACGGAAATCTGAAGCATCTCATTGATAAGATGACTGGCAAAGGTGGCAATATTACTCCAGAAGTTGAAGGGTTAACAATCTATTACGCCAGCAAAACCGAGGGTTATCTGATTGCTTCCAACCAAGGTAATGATACTTATACGGTTTACAATCGCGCTGGCGACAATGAGTATCTTGGCAAATTTCAAATCGTTGCTAACGAAACTTTGAGTCTCGACGACGTGAATGATACGGATGGCATTGATGTGGTGAATGTGCCGCTGGGTAAAGCCTTTCCCTACGGTGTTTTTGTCGCCCAAGATGGTGAGAATATTGACCCAGATGAAAACCAAAACTTCAAATTGGTGCCTTGGGAACAGATTGCTGATGCTTTGGGCCTAAAGAAAAAAACTTCGTATAGGCCATGGTAATTAGGTAATTGGCCTCGGAGTTTGTAGTTTGTAGTTTGTAGTTTGTAGTTTGTAGTAGGCGATTCATCGCCTTTCCGTTTGTAGTAGGCGATTCATCGCCTACCGCCTAGTGGCTAAAGCCACTACTACAAACTATAAGAGTTTGTCTAGTAAGGAAATCAACAGGGGGCCATCAGCGGGAAGCAAGCTATGCGTAGTTGCGGTTGTTACAGTCATCGCCAAGCCGTGTAAGGCTGGCACATCGTTCATATCTTGACTATAAGGGGGCACCCATTCGTCTCCCCCCAGCCTGACAACAGACGCATAAAAGGCCTTTGGATGGGGTTGGCGATTGAGCCAAAATAAAAGTGTTGCCGGAGATTCTCTGCTTAAGTCCTTATACAGTCCTTTTGAACGGTTAATCGTGTTTAAGCCCAAAAAGGGTGCCACCCAACTGAAAGGACTGTTACTCAGCATTGTTCCCCATTCCGCTTTCTCGGTACCTAAATGAGGGCTGGCGATAGTGATTAGTCCAAGTATCGGGATTTTACTCACCACCATGACTAGACGCGCCACCACGCCACCGGCCGAGAATCCCACTAAAATGAGTGAGTTATCTGGATGCTTCCGTTGCAGGGTTCGCAAATAAAACTCTAGCCACTGTGCTTGCACCACTAACGGTGCTTCTGATGGTAACGTTACCGTGTAAAGATGGCGTTTTGTAGGGCTTGGCATAACCCGACCGGGCAATGGGCCGTTAGGAAATAGATGCCCGGCATCTTGCCAACCGGCCCCATGTAAAGTCTGGACAATACCGGTAGATCGCCAAGTACTGCCATCGCCTAAATAACCGTGAATAAGTACCAATGTCTGTCCCGCGCTGGCGGGGAGACTGAGCAACGAAATTAATAACAAACTGACTATTTGCTTCGACATTTTTTTTCCTCTTAAAATTTAAGACCCATTTTCCACCAAATTGAGTGGAAAGCGACGCAATATCCACCCTACAACCGTCAATTGATAAAGTTCAAAACAGAAATGGTATAAAAAAAGGCCGGAGTTTGTAGTAGGCGATTCATCCAATGCCGCCTAGTGGCTAAAGCCACTACTACAAACTATAAGTGCCGGAGAGCGGAAATACCCACACCACCCGGCCTAGTACTCCTGCCAAACTAAAGTTTGGACTCCTTTACACTGATCACAGATCGCTGATAACTGATAACTGATAACTGATAACTGATAACGGATAACTGATAAATTACCAATTACTCATTGAGTTGCTTGACAATTTCTGGCAAGACTTGGTCAGCTTCCTCATTAGGAACTTGGCAAGTCCCAGCATCTTTATGACCACCGCCACCGTATTTCAACATCAATACGCCAACGTTGGTTTTGGAAGAACGGTCAAGAATCGACTTACCCACCGCCATTACCGTGTTCTGCTTTTGCAATCCCCACAAGATATGAATGGAAATATTGCACTCTGGATACAGCGCGTAAATAACGAAGCGATTGGCTGTAAAAATTTCTTCTTCATGACGCAAATCCAGTGCCACCACATTTTTCTGCACGGTGGAACATTTTTCAATTTGCTCCATGGAAGCTCTTTGGTGTTCAAAGTACAAGTCAACACGCTCTTTGACATCGGGCAACTCTAATATCTCTTCAATGGTGTGCTTTTTACAGTAATCAATCAACACCATCATCAAATCATAATTAGAAATGCGAAAATGTTTAAAACGCCCTAAGCCAGTACGGGGATCCATCAGATAATTGAGCAGCACCCAATCTTTTGGAGACAGAATTTCCTCACGAGTAAACTGTGCCGAATCGGCCTTATCTACCGCCAGGATCATTTCTTCGCTGACGTTGGGAAACGCGCTCGCTCCACCGTAATAATTGTAAACCACGCGAGAAGCGGATGGCGCATCAGGGTCAATAATATAGCTGTCGGGCAGTTTTTTCCCTAGGAGTCGGTGGATTTCACTCTCATGATGGTCAAAAACCAGATGGGCACCAGGGACATACGGCAAATTGGTGGTAATATCATTGGAGTTAATCTCAATTTTTCGGTCTTGTATGTCCTTGGGGTGAACAAATTTGATGTTATCAATCAATTCGAGTTCTTTTAGCAACACCGCGCAAATCAAACCGTCAAAATCACTCCGTGTTACCAAGCGATATTTTTGTGACATACTTTTTTCTCTGAAAGAGGTGAATAATGCGAATTAAGGGTTAAATTGAATCTTATAAATTCAACTGAAGTGGAAAACGCGCTTTGACGCGCTTTGACGCAAGAGATATTTTAGGGTTATTTGGACTACCTGATTTAGGGGCCATAAAATGTTTCAAATTGAGTTATGGCCCCCAATTGCGCCTCATTAGCCAGACTTTTTGTAGGTGTTTTATTACAACGAGAGCATCTCGATTGAATGGGCTATAAAATAAACGCGCTTTGGCGCTAAAGACGCAAGAGATATTAACATAAGCTTGCGCATGTAAGCGTCATTTGCGTGCGTTATATTTTTTCTATAACTTCTCAATCAGAAGTTTTTATAAATCCTTGATTTCATAATAATTAATTCAACCCTTAATTCGCATCTACAACGTTTTTAGCCAGGGCTTTGTTCTCTATGCTTATAAGCTCTAGCCATAAGCTTTAACTCGAAATTACCCTTCCAACCAAACGGTCAATTTCTGACCTTTTCTTATAAATTTACCCTTTTGTAGGTCGTTCCATCGACTGAGTTTATCGACACTCACTTGATAACTGCGGGCGATCTTCCACAAACTTTCACCATATTTTACCGTGTGAACGACTTTTTTCTTGTCAGGTTCCTTCACCGATTTTGCTGTCGTTGCAACGGTGGTGGGCATTTTCTTGTCAGGTTTCTTTACCGATTTGCGTGTCGTTACAACGGTGGTGGACAATTTCAATAAACTCCCCACTTTCAAAAATTGACTCTCAACCGGGTTCATCTGGCGTAGCCGCGTTACCGTCGTACCATAGCGTTTGGCAATAGTCCATAAACTTTCGCCTTTGCGGACTCTATGCTTTTGCACTTTGGTACTGACTGAATTGCGCTTTGCTTGGGCGATGTCTGTTTTGGGGGGAGCGGCCGTTTTGGAGGAAGTGGTAACTTTCTCAGCCGGTTGAGTGTTTGCCGGTTGTGGTGCCGGTTGAGTGTTTTCTTCCTTTGGTACAGTCGTTTGCACTAACATCACTTCGGCTGGAATTTTCGCAAGACGCTGCTTAAAGAGGCGAGCTTTGTGGATAGGGAGGGTGACATAATGTGGCCCTGTTGGGGCCGTCGTCTCACGTCTATAGCCGGCGTTTAAGCGTTTGAATTCGGCCTTTGGGAGTCCGGCTAACTGAGCTGCCAAGGACAAGTCAATTTGACGACCAACATGCACTCGTTTCAAATAGGGTTGGTTGGCAATGGGTTGCAGTCTAATCCCATATTCTTGAGGATTAGCCACAATCTTTGAGAGTGCCAGCAATTTGGGCACATATTCGCGAGTTTCTTTGGGCAATTCTAGCGACCAAAAATCCGCAATAAATTCATCGAGCGAAGTGAGTTCTTCTGGCACCGTGGTTTTTGGGATGGAAGTGAGTTCCTCTTGCGCCGTGGGGTTCTCTTGCGCCAAGAGTTCCTGTTGCGCCAAGAGTTCCTGTTGTGCCAAGAGTTCCTGTTGCGCCAAGAGTTCCTGTTGCGCCAAGAGTTCCTGTTGCGCCCGATTTTTCTTAATCGCTTTTCTTATATTGCCCGGCCCATAGTTATAGGCGGCCAGCGCCAGCAACCAATCGCCATCAAACATCCGATGGAGTCTTTGCAGATACGTTAACGCGGCGCGAGTTGACGCGATGATGTCGCGTCGTCCATCATACCACTTGTTTTGTGTCAGCCCATACGCTTTTCCCGTCGCTGGGATGAATTGCCAAAGGCCGGCCGCGCTCTTATGTGAAAGTGCCATGGTTTCATAAGCACTTTCAATGGCCGGTAATAGCGCAATCTCTAAAGGCATCTCCCGTCTTTCAATTTCTTCAACGATATGATAAAGATAGGGAGTCGCTTTAGTGGCAATTCTTCTAAAGTACGATGGGTATTGGACATATTTATCAATCGCACTTTGGATTTGGGGGTTGTCAAATTCCCCTAGTCCGTAACCCTTGCTAATCCGATTCCATAAGTCATTCTTTCCGGAAATCGGTCGCTTATTCTTTTTGGCCGCCCGCCGGTTCGCTTTTAGCCTCGTTTCTGCGACGACTTGGGCAACGATTTGGTTGGCAGTGAGCGTAGTGCGTTTGGCGACGGATTTTGCCACCCAGCGCGTGTTTTTCGTTTTGGCACGGGCGCGATTCACCCGGCGTGTGTTTTTGGCACCCCGTTTGGTGCTGGCTGTCTTGCGCGTGCGCCGTTTGGTACTCTTGCGCGTGTTTTTAGGCCGTTTGGCGGCAAGTTTGCTTGCCCCACGAGTAGGCCGTTTGGCAGCGAGTTTGCTCGCCCCACGAGTAGGCCGTTTGGCAGCGAGTTTGCTCGCCCCACGAGTTTTTCTCGTGCGAGGTTTGCTCGCCTTGCGTTGGGCTGTGAGCCGTTTGGTAGTGGTTTTGCCTACTTTGCCCGTAGTGCGCCTCGAAGCCGAGAATGCGTTCTTGTAAGCGGGTTGTTCAGCGAGCGCCTTGGCAGTGGGTTGACTTGCCTCACCGGTAATTGACAGACTGGCAGGTGGGTTTATCTCCAAACGGATTGTTTCCGTTGGCAGCGGCGTGGTTAAGCGACTCGCTAGGCGGCCTTTTTCAAGGTGCCGACGGGTAACCGAACTTCGGGTTTTAGTTGGCGTTGCGCTCTTTGCGGGGACTGCCCACGCGGTCGAAAAAACGCTTGAGTGTTGATCAAAAAACGAAGAAGCCAACGGCTTTGGCGAGTCATCAATCCGATATGAGTCAACGTATGAGTCAATTTCCCGATTATCATACGCCGCGTTACCTACCGACGTTTTCAAAACGCCAGTGTTGCCATAATTGGGTTTAGTAACGACGCTGTTGCAGCCAACCAGGCTGACAGTTAACAAGAGTAAAAATGTGGTATATGTTTTCATAGGGGCGCAATGCTAGGCAAATTAGCAAAAAAAATCAAGCCTTGGTAATAAGGGCAAGGGGCAAGGGGCAACGGGAGACACTCGGTAAATGGGTAAGGGGTTAGGATTTAGTGATAATAATGAGGAAAAAGGGTTAGGGGCTAGAAAAACAGGTAACAAACGTTTGTCCGGTACTGCTAGGGGCGTTGCCCCTGGCTTTAATAATACGCCCCGATCGATCTCATAGAGGTTTTAAAGTCAGCCCCTTTGGTACGAGATAATATAACCAGCCTTTTGCGTCACTTGCGTGCGTTATTTTCAAAAACGCGCTTTGACGCGCTTTGATATCTTATGGTTATTTAGACTACCTGATTTAGGGGCCATAAAATGTTTTGAATGGTTTCAAATTCAGTTATCAATTGCCCCCAATTGCGCCTCATTAGCCAGACTTTTTGTATGTGTTTTATTACAACGAGTCCTTATAGCATCTCGATTGAATGGGCTATAAAATAAACGCGCTTTGACGCTTCACAATTCACAATTCACACAATTCGCCTTTACACTTTATCCGTTACCGCCGTCGCGCTAAGCCTTGTCCCATCAAGACTTTAGTTTGCGCTGGGAGCGATGACAACCATGCCAGATGGTTGGCATCCAGCAGTACAATTACCGTGGAGCCCATATTGAAACGCCCCATTTCAGCACCTCTATGCAAAATTTGGGCCATTTCTTCAGAATAGCGCCAATGTTCAATCTGAGATAAGCGATTGGGTGCCACGGTGCCAGCCCACACGGTTTCTATGCTGCCTACAAAAAGTGCCCCCACTAAAATTAAGGCCATTGGCCCAAATTCTGTCTCGAATAGACAAATCACCCGCTCATTACGCGCAAACAAATTGGGGACGACACGGCTAGTCCGTTGATTAACGCTAAACAAGCGCCCCGGCACATAGATCATATCTGTCAATCGCCCTGTCGCCGGCGTATGGATGCGATGATAATCCTTGGGCGACAGATATAAGGTGCAAAATAAGCCTTGTTTAAATAAATTGACCATTTTTGCATGTCCACCCAATAACTCATTCAATTGAAAATAACGGCCCTTGGCTTGCAATAAACTGCCATTATCAATTTGACCTATTTGGCTGATGACAGCATCAACGGGACTGATAATTTCCGCTTCTGCGAGTGGGCGTGCTGTCGGTTTAAGGACGCGAGTGAAAAATTGGTTAAAACTGGCATAGTCACGCACCTCTGGTGACTGTGCAACATTCATGTCTACGCTATAGTGTTTGATAAAGCGTCTAATCGCCCAGTGAGTAACGGCCCCCATTTGCAAGCGGGTGAGTTTTAATATCAGCCGCGACAATAAGTGTTGTGGAATAAGATATTGCGGTAGGGTTAAAAGTTGCTCGCTCAAAGAATTTTTCATGCCTGTGTACTAATGTAGAATGTAAAATTAATAACTACAAGGATTGTATATAATAAGGATTTTATTCGCTTTAGCCAAAATCATCTCAGTCAACTTGTTATCAATACAGCAATGATAAGGGAATAGCTAATTAATGGAGATTTGATTTCAGGCTTTAATAATAACTACAAGGATTGTATATAATAAGGGATTTTATTCGCTTTAGCCAAAATCATCTCAGTCAACTTGTTATCAATACAGCAATGATAAGGGAATAGCTAATTAATGGAAATTTGATTTCATCGCAAAAGCTTCGATTTTATCGAATTCGTTCATTGCGATAAATTAGCAAAGAAATCCTTTTTTATATACAATCCTTGTAGTTATTGGGCGCACGAAAAAACGTGATCATCGAGACAAAAGCTCGTGGCGCCTGATTTCTGGTTTCACTTGAAATGACAAAAGCGCAGGATCGCTAACGACTCCTACGACTTATAGCTGCTGTTTAATCACGTCAGTAACTTCCTCAGAAACGATTGCTATCGGCACCAACCGCCCAACGGTGGTGTAGTAGTCATAGCCTATCGGTGTCGTGGTGGCGCGTTCGTTAAATCGCTGAATGTTGGCTAAAAACCAGTCGCGGGTGGCTGGCATGGGTAAAATATATAAATGGTGGGGAACGACGAAATAATAAAATAGCAAATCGGCTTGCGTGTAGAGAAAACAGCCAGGAGTGCCTTTTTCCTTATTGCTATGAGTTTCAAAGAAAAAATTGCCGGTTTGATGCCAACGATCACCTTTAATTTCTACTTGGTAGCTGCGTTTGTCAGTCGTCCACAATAAATCAACATCAATTTGTTGATAAGCGGGATTGTCTTCAACATTTTGAATACGCAGGGTTTGTGGCAAACGACGCAACCAAGCGTCAATATCAGCCGTCGCCTGCCGGGCAACTTGCATTCCCTTTGTCATGCTAATACGGCGTGTCATACGTTTCTCCTTTGCCTTAGCTTGTGCTAAAAATCCGATGTCTTTAAGACATCGGATTTTTTGAAAAAATGGATATTGACTCAATATGTAAATAATATGAAGTAAGCCTCAAATCCAAATACACACCTCAAACATCATTCACCGCGGTGACGATACACAATACTTGTATACCTTCTCCGCGCCCAAAAGCGGTTAAGCCTTCCCCAGTTGTCGCAGTAATGCCTATATCTTGTGTTTCCAGCTCCAACAGTTCACCGATACTTGCTTTCAGTTCAGGAATTTTGGGCGTAATTTTTGGTGTTTTGCATTCAATGCTGCATGAAACATGACAAATACGCCAATCTCTTAAATACTTAAGTGCTTCTTGCACATAGACGCGGCTATCACGAATACCCTGTTTTAAACACAACGCATCGGTGACAGCACCAAGGATATTCACGCCAGTCACACCCGAAATGGCATTACACAGCGCATGCAATACCACGTCAGCATCACTATTGCCTTGCAAAGGCGGTTCGCCATCAAATTCTACGCCACCGAGTAGAAGTTTTTTCTGTTTATTTTCAAAATCAAAACGATGACTATCTTGTCCTAATCCAGTTTTAATACGCATTCGTCATTGATAATCGGTAATAAGTAATAAGGCAGGAGTCCAAACTTTAGTTTGGCAGAAGTCGTTTGACAGGAGTCCAAACTTTAGTTTGGCAGTTTAGACTCCTATTTATCTGAAAGTCTATAGGATTTGGCTCATTTCCCACTTCTCCGTTCCCGTTGTTCCTTTCCCTAACCCTGTTGTTGTTGCAAATAGAGTTCTGCCAAATTCAAATCTTGTGGATGAGTGATTTTAATATTGTCCGCATGCCCTTCAATTAATACGGGACGATGTCCCAATTTTTCCATCGCCTGTGCATCATCAGTCACTAATTCTCCACCACTCAAAACGCTCTGCAACGCGTTGGACAACGCTTCTAAACGAAACATCTGCGGTGTCAATGCATGCCATAAACCTTCACGGCTAACCGTTTCCACTACCTCTAACTGGTTTGCTTCCCGAACGGACTGAGTGTTAGAGATATTAATATGAGTTCGCTTCATCGTATCGCGCACCGGCACCGCTAATAGTCCACCAACCGGATGGTGAGCCAATTGTGTCATGAGCGTTTCAATATCCGCTTGTCGCACACAAGGCCTTGCGGCATCATGCACTAATACCCAATCATCCGGCTCAGCGTGTGGTTGCAACGCTTGCAAGCCATTTAACACGGAATGGCAACGCTCCGCCCCACCGCTGACACGAATCACCGGCCTCGGCAACGTGAGCGTTTCCCAATAAGGATCATCTTCGGCCACACAGACAACAATGCCAGCAATCTGTGCTAAATTAAGCCGCTCCAAAGTATGTTGGAGAATCGGTTTGTCGCGCAAGCGTAAATATTGTTTTGGGCGGCTACTACCCATACGCGAGCCAATCCCGGCCGCCGGCACAATCGCCCAATAGTTAGGAATATTATTCGACAATTTGATAAAAAACCTCGCCTCGTTTAATCATACCTAATTCCAAACGCGCTCGCTCCTCAATCGCCTCCAAACCGCTTTTGAGATCGGCCACCTCGGCAACGAGCGCATCATTGCGAATTTTAAGGACAGCATTTTTTTGCTGCTGCTGTTCTATCATTTTTTTTAGACTATTATATTCTTGGTAACTGCCTTTACCAATCCAAAAATGATATTGTAAATTAATCAGCAATAATGACAAAATAACAATGAGTATTTTCATCTGGTTAGTACCTTTTTCGCCCGTTTATCACTAGGAGTCCAAATTTTAGTTTGGCAGCCACAATCCAAGTAGCGCGACTTAGGGCCATACTTTAATTTGAAAACATCCAAACTATTTAATGGCCCTCAAACAAGACTGCGCCAAATAACCGTACAAAAATCATTGTAAAAACACTAGACTTCAGCGCCTAAGTTTGTAGTAGGCGCTTTAGCGCCTAAGTTAATTTGAAAACCTCCAACGTCGGCAAAAGTTTCGCTTCGCTGTACTTTTGCCGACGTAAGTATTTTATGGCCCTCAAACCAGACGGCTCCAAGTTTGGACTCCTGCCAAACTCGGCCATTAGTTAGTTTGGACGACTGCCAAAGTAAAGTTTAGAGTCCTGCCAAACTCAAGTTTGGACTCCATGACAAGAAATTCTCTTGTTCTACATTTCGTTGCCATACGTAAAGTCCTTGATGAGAGACGCGAATGATTGTTCCCATTTGTTTGGTGAATGTCTCGAACTCAGGATGATTGAATAAACGGCGTATGAAAATAGCTGTCTCATCCCGTGTCACCGCTAAGCAAACAAGACAATAATGAGGATGGCATAAGTGATGTTTATAAAAACCTAAGTCACGAGTAAAAAATACCGGCTTATGCTTTGTCAGTAAAAAATATAAGAATTCCTGATCTTTGATGCCTTTTTGACCAACATCGTTACCCATTTGATAAATGCGAATACGCCAGCTTTTGATAAGTTGACGTTGTGTGTCTGGGATGTTTTCATCGAAAATATTCACGTTGCCACCGGTTCCAAAATATATTCATCAATATGTTCAATCAATGCCCGACTCGCTAGTTGCACGGCTTCTTTAATGGCTTCGGTTGTAATACTGCCGTGCCATTCTTCAAGAATGGTTTCCCAAGCCATGCCACTTGCCACTTGTTCTAGCACATCTTCTACAAAGATGCGTGTTCCTCGAAAAATAGGTTTGCCGTGGCAAATGTTAGGATCAGTGATAATATAACGGCCAGCTATTTGAGTTTCCATTTTGATTATGATTGATTCGGTTGTTAGTGATTATATAAATGTTTTTAACGCAACTACAAGGATTAGCTTTGCGATCCTTCGGTTCGTGATAACTACTAGTGCAGGAGAGCGGAAATCCTCATACCACCCGTTAGTACAACTTCTTTTAGGACATCACTCTGTGCCAAGAAATCCGATTTTTTGGAAAAATAGGATTTCTTGGTGGTACGGGAATTTATGCTTTCCTGCACTAGCCCCAAAGGGGCGTATTATTAAAGCTAGGGGCAACGCCCCTGGGCTTATTAAAGCTACTGAAAACTCCGGAGAACTTTTTGGCATCTAATAAATTCAATGAGTTACATGGATATGCACCACCTAAAATCAATGAATTACAGAGTTTTCCGGAGTTTTCAGAAAGCTAGGGGCAACGCCCCTGGGCTTATTAAAGCCAGGGGCAACGCCCCAGGAAACAATTCAAGAATCAAGGTTGCCATAAGCGAATACTTGCTCAACTGTGATAGAGAGTTCTGGAAAAGTGGGTGAGATGATGCGTTGTTGAGCCGTGAATACGGTTTCTTCATAAAGTCCTTCTTCTAACAACAAAACCGTTATTTTAGCCTCATAAGGATCGACAATCCAATATTCTGGAATGCCCAGTACCGTATATTCTGAACGTTTATAGCGATAATCACGTTTGACTGATTCGGGACTAACGACTTCTACGGCTAATAAAGGTGGCTTATCAAAAACCGCCGATTCTTTCAACATTTCTGTCACCTGTTGTTTGGTGGCGACGCAGACATCTGTTATTCGTGATTGACGGATACCTGTTCTAACACCAATTTCTCGCAAAGAGATATAAGGGCGATTTTGACGTTTAATTTCTGCTTTAAAGGTGTCATTGATGAAGTCAGCAATTAATATATGTAAAAAAGTGGGCAAAGACATGGGTATGATTTCTCCATCAACGAGTTCGTAGCGGTTATCGGTGCCATCATCATAGTCTAGGTATTCTTCAAAAGAGATGAGACGTTCAGCAGTTGCGAAAGGCATTATGATAATCTCCTAATACTTAAAAAATATAAGCCAGTCAAGGGCCTTTTCATCCCACGTTTGTAGTAGTCGCTTTAGCGACTAGCGTTTTAGGCTGTTATTAGTTTTAGGCGATAAATCGCCTACTACAAATACTAGAAAATGTGCCCCCCGACGCGCCAACCCCAAAGGGGTTAAATATGAATAGCCACAGGTGCAACCTGTGGTAGTGGTAGTGGTAAAGTCAACCCCAAAGGGGTTGAATATGAAACGCAGTAACGAGCGGAGCGAGATAATAGCCTTAAGGAAAACCTGTGGAAAATGTGCCCCCGACGCGCCAACCCCAAAGGGGTTGAATATGAAACGTAGTAACGAGCGGAGCGAGATAATAGCCACAGGTGAAACCTGTGGTAGTAGTGGTAAAGTCAACCCCAAAGGGGTTGAATGCGTTGAGTTTGGGTGGTTGTACAAACGTTTGGGCGATAAATCGCCTACTACAAACGGGCCTTTTCCGTACGATATGGCATTGCCGCTAGGGTGGAGTTTAATAAGAAAATGAGGAAAAGGATTTGAATGATAGCATTGAATTGGTTTTCATTGTTATAGTATTCCAGAAAAAAACTTTGGACAAACATCCGATGTTTGCCAAACCTCGGATGTTTTCAAAACAAAAAGCCCCTCGATTGGAACGGGGGGCTTTAATATAAGATTATTGCTCACAGATCACTTCACTCACCTCTTCCAAACGAAAAACGGTAATTTGTGTGGTGGCCTGTTTAAACAGGGCCTCGTAACAAGCAGAGGGGCCGTCAACAATATCCCCATCCGGCAACACGCCCACTAACGGCACTTCAATCTTGGGAAAATGCACCGTTTCCTCTTTAGCGGAGTAAGTGGGATAACAGTTGTCCGATTCTTCGACAATTTGATTGGCATAACTGAGTTTTCCACCCTTATATTCAAAATCATTGAAGCCGGGCAACGCGTTCAAACTCAGATCCGTACCCGTGAACAGCACAAATTGCCCATTGGGTTCGTCGGTAATCGGATTATAAAGTGCCATCGCCAGCGTATCGAAGGTGAGTTGCCGGTCGGCCGTCGAGTACATGACGGCATCGCAATCTGAACCTTCATACTCCACTATGAAGTTTGCTGTGTCTGTGGCCTTCCAATCGTTCCACGTATAAGCCAATGCCATTAAGTTAAGAAATAAACGAGAAAGAGCCAACGGCTAAAGCCGTTGTCTCAAAGCTAAAGTCCCCTAAAGGGGACTGGTAAATTCAGGATTTTTTCAGAAGCACACGATATGGCATTGAGTCTTCAGTGCCCTTTAGGGCACTTCAGCTATTAGACGACGGC
>Ga0190345_1000156_pt1 | contig 21539 bp, 15 predicted proteins | sample 48721334_MG_FD_161674 | JGI IMG/M metagenome (GOLD analysis project Ga0190345, IMG submission 161674) | Hydrothermal vent microbial mat bacterial communities from Southern Trench, Guaymas Basin, Mexico - 4872-13-3-4_MG | ecosystem: Environmental > Aquatic > Marine > Hydrothermal vents >...
AGAATCCGTTGACATAGATCTTGAAAAAGCGTTTCAGGATATCGAAATTTTTCCTGTTCTGCCAGGTGTTGCCGAAAAGCCGGGTGTGCTGCAACAGAAGGACGGTTTTTTCACGGGGTGAGTGTTCCCGCTGGACAGGGTTAAATATCCATGGGTTGTGGAATACTCCCCTGCCTATCATGATCCCGTCTGTTCCCGTTTCTTCCGACCGTTCGCGTGCCTCTTCCAGGCTCATCACATCGCCGTTGCCCATGATAACCACCCGGGGGTTGATTTCATTCTTCATGCGAACGGCCCGGGCAATTTCTTCCCAATGAACAGGGCCTTCCGAGTCTACCTTCTGTATCCTGCCGTGTAGGCTCAGGGCGGATATGCCGGTTTCCAGCAGGTTACCCATCCACTCTTCGGTCTGTATGCGGTCGAAACCGATGCGTGTTTTGACGCTTACCGGCAGGTCGGTCCCTTCCAGGGTGGCCTGAATGATTTCCCGGGCCAGGGCAGGCTGTTTGATCAGGGCCGCACAGGCTCCCTGTTTCACAACCTTCCTGACCGGGCAGCCCATGTTGATATCCAGTCCGTCAAAATCCATGTCACGGGTGATCATCCGGGCGGACCGGTAGAAAGCTTCGGGATCGGCGCCCCATATCTGGGCCACCAGCCGGATGCCTTTTTGTTTCAACAGTTTTCTTTCCGAAGGATTGACCAGCAGGCGTTCGATCACTTTTTCCCTTCCTTTCTCGTGGCAAAGCCCGTCGGTGGAAGTGAATTCGGAAAATACCACATGCAGGGCTCCCGGGGCCGAGATATTCATGATCAGTTCACGGAAAACCGTGTCGGTCACATCCTCCATGGGAGCCAGCGCCAGAAAAGGTCGGGGAAGTGTTTTCCAGAAATTTTCCCGGCTCATAATCCATGCTTTTTCCGGGCAAAAGTACACAATTTTCAGGAGCCGGTTTCGAAGGGATGACTCCGGTCGAAATCGGGCCGGTAGTAACCGGTGCTTTCCAGATCCTGCACCCAACCCTTGCCGAAGCCTATCGAATGGAAGGCATCCACCACCCGGGCGTATTCCTCCCGGTAGAGGGTCCGTTTGGGAGCGGGCCGGCCAGTTGGAAAACCCGGCGGGTAATATTGCGACATGAGGGAAATGGCCACGCGTGGTGAAAGGTGAGTGGCAATGTATTCAAGCACACGGATGCTTTCATCGGCATGACTGGGAAGCACCAGGTGCCGGATGATCAGGCCCGATACGGCCTGGCCCGCCTCGTCGGTTTGAAGGGTGGAACCTTTCTGGCGGTACATTTCTTCCACCACGGCACAGGCAACTTCCGGATAATCGCGGGCGCCGGAGTACTTTGCCGCCATCTCCGGGGTGACATACTTCAGATCGGGCAGGTAAACGGAGACCTTTCCTTCCAGGCGGGCAATATTCTCCGGATGTTCGTATGCGTTGGTATTCCATACGGTAACGGGATTTTTGCCCGTTTTTTCCAGGGCGCGAAGGATGGCCATAACCTGGGGATACACATGGGAGGGGGAAACAAACCCAACCCCGTGGATACCCCGGTCGAGGATGCGCAGGACGGACTCCATAACCACATCCAGGGAAAGAGCCGGGTGTTCGGCCGACGCCCGGGGATTGCTGATCTGGTAATTCTGACAGAAGCCACACTGCAGGTTGCATCCTGTGAAAAAAATATTGCAGATACCGTGTTTGCCGCTGATGGCGGGTTCCTCTCCCCGGTGTATGCAGATGGAGGATATGTGGATCCCGGCATCGGTACCGCATATTCCTTCCCCTCCGGCAAAGCGGTTAGCTCCGCATTCTCTGGGGCACAGGCGACATGCACGCAGCCACCCGACCTCCTCTTCCGTATACCATCCGGGAATAGGTTCGGCCATGAGTTCTCAGGGTTTCATGAAAATGTATGCCAGGCACCCTCCATTCAGAAGCAAAACAATCCTCCTTCCGCACGGTGGAGTTTCCTGCTTTTTCCGGTAAATACAAAAATAAAAATCAGCAGACTGATAAAAGCACTGGATATTGCAGGCAATGAATACGGTGAAGAACAGCAGCAGGATCATTCCGTAGCTGCGGGAGACGAGGGCTACCGTGTCCCCGTCAATTTTCAGTTCGCCTGCCAGCACCGGGGCGGTCAGGGCTGACAGGAGGCTGAGAGGGATCGTGAACCAGCTGGTGGTTTTTACCGCCAGCGGAAAGATAAGGGTAGACAGGCCCAGGATAAGCAGGATGTTGAGGATGTTGCTGCCGATTACATTGCCGAGGACCATTTCGGAATTCTCCGGCAGGGAGGCGAACAGATTCACCACGAATTCCGGCGGGGAAGTGCCGAAAGCCACAATAGTCAGGCCGATGACCGTTGCCGGAACATTCAGCCATCGTGCCAGCGGGGAGACTCCGTCCACCAGGAGGGTGGTCCCGGTAATGATCGCTGCAAATCCTGCAACCATTAAAAAGACCTGCCGCATCATGGGTTCTCAGTTTTTTCGGAAATGGTTCCGTGTCCTTCCCGCCGGGTTATCATGACCTGTCGGGTTGAGCCCCGGGCACCTTGCCGGTACTATTCTTCATTGGCTATTCCCGTAAGGGATAAGAAGAGCAATCTGGCGGCATCTTCCATGATTTCCGGGGTCAGCGAGTGCACATCGTCGCCCGGAAGGTGATAATACACCGGTTTTACCGAGCGGGTGGTATACAGGCTCATGGTGGGGATGCCTGCCTTTTCAAAATGGGTCGCGTCACTGCGGGGGCGCCCGTAATGGGGACGTACTTCCGAGGCTCCCATGGAACGGTGAAGGTATTTTTCATTGGCCGCCTTGAAATGTTTGTACACTTCGGGATAGGTACTTCCGCCCGCCAGGTGGAAACCCATCCCGTTGCCCACCATATCGAGGTTGATGTATGCCAATACCTTTTTCCCTTCCTGCTCCAGCTTTTGGGTTACCAGTCTGCTGCCAACCAGGCCGGTTTCCTCCCCTCCGAAAAAGGCAAACAATACGCTGCGTTTCAGGGGAATTCCGGCTTCCGCCATAGCCCTGGCGGCGCCCATGATATCCACACAGCCGCTGGCGTTGTCCAGAGCTCCCGGCAGCAGCACCCCGCAGTTCCCCACGGCATCCAGGTGGGCGCCTACTACCACCCATTCGTCTTTCAGGACAGGATCGGTACCGCGGATCATGCCCAGTACGTTACAGGCTTTTCCGTCGTGCCAGGTGGTGTTGGCCCGGATGGTCATCTGTTTCCCGGTGGGGAAGGAGTTGGGTTTGAAGTTTTGGTCAATTTTGTCCATTACTTCCCGGTAGGTATGCTTTTGCCCGGCAAACAGGTCGTTCAGCACTTCATCGCCGATTCCGCACCACACGAAGCCGGGATTGTATGAGATGTTGGGGTTGGCATGCAGCCCGTCGATGTAGATCATGCCTGCCGCGCCGTGCTTCACGGCATTATCCAGCTTGTAGTGGTGGTAACAGTATTTCACCCATCGGGCGTATTCGGGATTACGCGAGTCCTTATACGGTACATCGCGGCAGAACATAACGATCTTTCCCTGCACATCCACTCCGGCATAATCGTCGTAATCCAGTTCGGGGGCGGTTACCCCATAACCCACGAACACCACTTCGGCTGTAACCTCTCCGCTTCCTGAGTTCATTCCCGGGAAATACTCGTCAGGGAAACTGTACTGTTTGGTGATGGTGTTTCCTCCTTTTAAGGGAATGTGCAGGCTGAGACCGCCCAGGTCGTGCACTTCATTGTAGCCGTGTTCGAACCACTGGAAGAACGTTCCCTCGTCACCGGCCGGTTGAATTCCCCATTTTTCGAGATTCTCAGCCACCCAGGAGGCTGCTTTCAGAAATTCGGGCGAGCCGGTCATCCTTCCGTTGAATTCAGGGGATGAGAGGATGGCGGCCCATTCGAGCAGGTCGTGGCTGGATATTTTGTGAAAATGTTCCATCAGGGGATCGGGGGTGGATCCCTGTCCACTCAGGGGAAGAGACCAACCCGCCAGAATCCCTGTGCAAAGAATGTATGAAAATAATTTCATCGGTATGTTATTTTGGTTCTTAGATAAAATTCCGTTTCCGGCGATATAAAATTAATGAAAGCGGCATAATACCGGGGAGAATGAGAGGTGTTTTTCACCAGGCAGGAAGAAAAAAGTGGATGGATGTTTAACTGATAGAATAATCGTTTACATAAGCTGTAAAAAATATAAAATTGCAAAATACTGCATATCAATATTATCTACGTAGACAACTACGTAGCTGCCTACGTAGTAGTCTACGTAGTTCAGGAATTTAGTGCAACGGGAAATGATTCGCCAGGAAACAAAAACAAGAAATGGTACTACGATGGCAACGGGTATATGACCCTTGATCAGACCTTGATACGACACTTCTGTTTGAAAAACCGGTACAAGGAAAATGAGCGTATTGACAGTTGGATGCGGTTTTTTATAGAGTGCTTCATTGTATTAAACCAGAGACTGGAAGCCAAATATGAAATGTACAGTAAGCTAAAAACAGCATTAAACGAGCGTCAACAAAGTGTTCTGGAACATATAAAATAACATAAGACCGCACAGATTGGTGAAATAGAAGTCCGGTTAAAAGTTTTTTCACGAAACACCTTGGAATAAGACCTTACTTATCTGGTAAGAGAAGGGTTCATACTGAAAACCGGCGAAGGGCGAGGAGTACCTTATCGTGCCATAGAGGAATCATGACAAAAAAGAAAACAGATGAAAAAAGCATCCGGAGTCTCATGAAGACATCAGGAAACCGGGTGCCCACATCATACCACGACACCGTATAGGTTCGGGAGTGTTTGGGGTGGGGAATCAATGAAACGGGAGTACGCAATATGTACTCTTTTTCAGGGCTGCACATATGCCTTCCATGGTTTGTGTTCTTTGGGGCATTGTACTATCTTTATGGAGGAAAAGTGCAGGCCATGAAACTTATTGCCATGATCATCCCGCTGGTATGTGCCCTTGTATGCGGTGGGATTCCGGCTTTGGCACAGAAAGACCGTCAACCGGCCGTGGCCGGCAGCTTTTATCCGGCACAGGAAGCCTTGTTGCGTGTCTCCCTGAAGGAATATTTCCGGAATGCCGGACAGCCGGTTTCTGAAAACCCGATCAGGGCTGTGATCGTTCCCCATGCGGGTTATGTTTATTCCGGAACGGTGGCCGCATCAGCCTTCAGCCGGCTGGACCCGGAGACAGAATACCGCAATGTCTTTCTGATCGGCGCCAGCCACACGGCCATGTACCATGGAGCGGCCGTATACACTTCCGGTCATTTTATTACCCCTCTGGGGAAGGTGCCTGTCAATACCTCCCTGGCCGCCGAGCTGGTGAAGAATTGCCGCGAAATGCACGATCAAGCCTCTCCCCATGTGCAGGAACATTCCCTGGAAGTGGAACTTCCTTTTCTGCAATACAGGCTCAAACACGATTTTCAGATCGTACCCGTGCTGATAGGTACACGTAACCTGAGCAGTCTCCGTGCCATGGCCCGTTGCCTGCAGCCCTATTTTACTCCCGAAAACCTGTTTGTGATCAGTACCGATTTCTCCCATTATCCTTCTTCGGACGATGCGGTAAAGGTTGACAGGAGTACGGCAGAGGGCGTGGTGTCCAATGATCCGGAACAATTTTTACAGGTTGTGAGAAAGAACGAAGCATCGGGAATCAAAGGGCTTGTAACGGCCATGTGCGGGTGGCCCGCGGTGTACTGCCTGCTGAACCTCACACAGGATGATCCCGGACTGGAATATTCCCTGATCAGGTATGCCAATTCAGGACAGGTGCCCCACGGTGATAAAAGCCGTGCCGTGGGATATTGGGCTATAGAACTTATAGAAAAAGAACATAATACCGGAAATACTTCTATGAATCTAACCGAACTTGACAAGAAGCACCTTCTGGAAATTGCCCGGCGAACCCTGGAGAGATACCTGGACGACGAGACCCTGGTGGCTTTCAATCCCGACAAACTTTCGCCCAACCTGAATCAGGAGGGAGGGGCCTTCGTCACCCTGACGAAAAGCGGCGCCCTCAGGGGTTGTATCGGCCGGTTTGCCGGTTCCGACCCCCTGTACATTACCGTTCAGAAAATGGCCATTGCAGCCGCCACACAGGATTCACGGTTCAAACCCGTTACCAGGGAAGAGCTGGATGAACTGGAGATCGAAATTTCCGTGCTCAGTTCGCTGCAGCCCATCCAGTCGAAAGATGAAATTGTCATGGGGAAACACGGGATCTATATGCGGAAAGGTTTTTCCACCGGAACGTTTCTGCCCCAGGTAGGCAAAAAATACGGATGGACGGTGGATGAATTCCTGGGCCGCTGTGCACGCGACAAGGCCGGCATCGGTTATTACGAATGGAAAGACGCTGAGCTGTTTGTATTCGAGGCGACCGTATTCAGCGAACACGAGTTTTCCGGCCGGTAAATCCCGCACTAAATTCGGCATGGTGTTTGCTTTCTTCCGGAGATAACCGGAAACATTATTTTGTTCATGGGAGGGAAAAGGAAAGCAACTTCTGGATTGCCCGAATACTGGCTGGTTGTGGCCATGGGATTTACTTCCATGTCGGCCCAGCTGATTCTGCTGCGCGATTTTCTGAAACTGTTTCAGGGGAATGAACTGGTCATCGGACTGCTGCTGGCTTCCTGGATGTTCATTACGGCTGTCGGGGCCTGGACAGGTTATCGTTTCAGGCGGTTGCACCACCACCTGGCCCTGCTTTTTCTGGTCCTGGCCTGGTTGCCTCCCCTTACGCATTTTCTGCTGGTGTGGCTGCGGTATACTTTTTTCACACCGGGGGTTATGACAGGACTGCTTCCCGTACTGGTCTTTTCCTGGACCGTGTTGCTGCCCTTCTGCTTTGTTTCGGGCATGTCCTTTCCCGTTTTTTCCGGGTCGCTTTCCGAACGTGCCGGATCAAACCATACCAACAGAATTTATTACCTGGAAGCATCGGGCTCACTGGCAGGGGGAGCCTTGTTTTCCTTTGTGCTGGTATTTCTTTTTCCGCACTGGGCGGCCCTTTTCCTGATCCTGCTGCTCAATATGGGTGTGCTGGCCACGGTGGCCTGGAGAACGGGAAGGCGAAAAATCCTGGGATGGTCGGTAGCCAGTATGGCCGTGACTGCGTTCTTTTTGCTTTTTACCGATCCGGGGAAACTGGAAAACCGGTGGCTTTTCCCGGGGCAGCAGGTGGTGATGCAGCAGGAATCTCCCTACGGCAGCCTGACCCTTACCCGCATGCACGGGCAGTGGCAGTTGTATGAGAACAATGAGATGCTTTATTCAACGGGTATCCCAGCCCTGCAGGAAGAAAAAGTGCATTATCCCCTGAGTCAGCATCCCCGGCCCGATACCCTGCTGCTGGTATTCGGAAGCTGGAACGGCATGCTGCAGGAAATTTCCAAATACGGTCCCGCAGCCGTGGATGCCGTGGAAATCAATCCCGAGCTGGTGGAAATGCTGCAATCGGAATTTCCGGAAATTTCGGCTTCCTGGCTGGCAATGCATTTTCAGGATCCTGTGATTTTTGTGAACAGAGCGAAGGACAAACGGTATGATGCCATTCTGGTGAATGCCCCTCCTCCCGATAATCTGCAAACCAACCGGTACTTTACCCGTGAGTTTTTCCTGCGTTGCCGGGAATTGCTCAGTCCCGGAGGTGTTTTTTCCATTTCCCTGCCGGCATCGGGCAATTACCTGGGCGAGTCGGCCAGAAAAAACCATTCCATTCTGTATTTCACCCTGAAGGAAGTGTTTCCCTATGTGACCATTGTACCCGGGGAAGAGGATTATTTCATTGCCTCGGCCAGGGAATTTGACTGGGACATTACCGGACTGATCACGGAGAAAGGGCTGGAGAATGACTACATGAACCCCTGGTATATCAGCAATGATCTGATCCGCCGGCGTGCCGACCGGATAGTGGAGGCCCTGACTCCGGATATCCGCCTGAATACCGGATTGTACCCGGTGGCTACATTCACTCACTGGAAGCAGTGGCTGAGCCATTTCGACTGGTTGCATAGCCTGGTCCCCCTGATTTTTATGCTGTTTATCCTGCTCACCCTGGTCAGGATGAACCCGGTGCAGGTGGTTCTGTTTGCCGGAGGATTTGCCTCGGCAGCCCTGGAAGTGATCCTTCTGCTGGCCTTCCAGGTATTGTTCGGGTATCTGTACCTGGCTACCGGTATGTTGATCACGGTGTTCATGCTGGGCCTGTACCTGGGATCGCGCACGGCAGAGTACAGAAAGGGCGGCAAAGAAAAACCTTTTACCCGACCGCTGGTTGGGCTGGCTACCATACTTGCGGCCATGCCGGTTCTGATTTTCCTGCTAAAGAATTCCTCTCTCAACGCGATCCTGGTTCCGGTCTTTATCGGATCGATCACCCTGCTGACTGCTTTTCTGGTAGGCACCCTTTTTGCCCGCGGTACCCGCCTGTTGCAGAAGGATATTTTCCGGTCGTCGGGCCGTTTGTACTCAGCCGACCTCATGGGTTCGGCGCTGGGTGCCATGCTGGTGAGCGCTGTGCTGATCCCTCTGACTGGAATCATTGTGACCTGTTTTCTGACGGCGGGTGTGGCTCTGGCCGGTATGGCCTGGTACCGTTATTCCTCCCCGGGAATTTCTGTATGAGAAACCTGAAGACCCTGTCTTTCTTCATTCCGTTTATTATTTGGCAAAGCATAACGGAAATGTTTAATTTTACAGAATGAGCCCGGAAGAAGAAAAACTGTCGAAACGCGAGTTTATCAGGAAAAGCCTGCTGGGTGTGGGAGGAATGTGTTGCTGTCCCTTTCTGCTCCGGGGGAATTCCGGGCGGATTGTTCATACCCGGGATAGAAAACCCTGGAAATGGAGCCGGGAAGCCATGCACTATATTTCCACCCCCCGGGGGATCAAATGCCGTACCTGCCCCAACGAATGTGATATCAAAAAGGGTGAAGCGGGCGACTGCCGTACCAAAGAAGTAGTGGACGGCAAATTGTACACCATTGCATACGGCAATCCCTGTTCCGTGAATATAGACCCCATGGAGAAGAAGCCTCTCCATCATTTTCATCCCGGCACCCGGATCCTGTCCATTGCCACAGCAGGGTGCAACCTGGCCTGCCTGAACTGCCAGAACTGGGAGATATCCCAGCGCAGTCCGAGGGAAACCCGGAATTTCGATCTGATGCCTGCCAGGGTAGTGGAACTGGCCATCAAGGAGAATTGCCCTTCCATTGCGTATACCTATTCCGATCCGGTGGCGTTTTATGAATACACACTGGATACTTCCACACTGGCCCGGCAGGCAGGCCTGAGCAATGTGATCGTCTCGGCGGGATTCATCAATCCCCAGCCATTGAAAGACTGGTGCCGGGTGATCGATGCGGCCAATATCGACCTGAAGAGTTTCAGCGATGATACCTATGCCATGCTGAACGCCGGAAAATTACAACCGGTGCTGGATACCCTGCTTACCCTGAAGGAAGAAGGGGTGTGGCTGGAGATCACCAACCTGGTGGTTCCTAGCTGGACGGATGATATGAAAATGATCAGGGAAATGTGCCGCTGGCTGGTGAAGAACGGTTTTGCCGATACACCCCTTCATTTCAGCAGGTTCCAACCCATGTACAAGCTGAACCGGCTGGCCCCCACTCCGGTGAGCATTCTGGATCAGGCCAGAAAAATAGCGCTGGATGAGGGGATGCATTTTGTATATGTGGGGAATGTGCCGGGGCATCCGGCCCAGGACACCCTCTGTCCGAACTGCGGAAAAACCCTGGTGGTGAGAAAAGGATACCAGGTATCCATGCCGTTGCTGAAAAACGGCAAATGTGCTTCCTGCGGGCAGCCCATCCCCGGAGTGTGGGATTAAGGTTCCGCTGTTTACCGATTTTTTCCCCGTGTTTACCGAAAAACTGTTTGAAGCGCTGCGGGGCGGTCCTATTTTTGGGTGTTTGTCATGCGTTATTATTCACTAAAAAAAACAAAAAAAATGGAACGCAGCCGTTTTCACCGCAGTGCCGTTGTCGGACTGATCTTTATTTTCGCCGGTTTGTTTCTGATAGCCGGAAATATGAATTTTATCCACTATCCTCTCAGGCATATTCTGTTTTCGTGGCCCATGCTGCTGGTAGCCCTGGGGGTGATTTTTCTTACCAGCCGGGAAGGATCGCTTACCGGTTGGATACTGCTGATCATTGGCGGATTTTTCCTGGTTCCCCGGATATTCCCGGGAATCCATTTTGAGTTTCACCTTTTCTTCTGGCCGGTTCTTCTCATCGGGCTGGGACTGGTTATGATCTTTCGTTTTACCGGTCACAACGGGAAAATGATCCATCGCACCGAAGTCAAAGACGAAGATTCCCTGGATGATGTGGCTATTTTCGGCGGAGGAAAGAAAATATTCACCTCGCAGAATTTTCAGGGGGGTAAGATCACGGCCATTTTCGGAGGATCGGAGATCGACATGAGGCAGGCTAAAATGGCCAAGGGGAAGGTCTATATTGATTATTTTGCCATGTTCGGCGGGACCAAACTTTTTGTGCCCGGCGACTGGGATGTCAAAGTGGAGGTGAGCTCTATCTTCGGGGGATTTTCCGATAAGCGGGCTGCCGATCCCCGGATCGTGAGAGACCCTTCCAAGCAGCTTATTATAAAAGGAGTGGCTATCTTTGGGGGAGGTGACCTGGTAGATTTCTGAGCCCATGGATAACAGCCGGCATCCTTTTCTGGTCAGCAGAAGTAGCATTATTTTGTACGCATCCACGTGGATCCTCCTGGCGGGGGTTCACGTGATGCTGCTGTTGTGGCGTGGGGACTTTCCCCTGTATGTCACGATCAATGAGGCACTGATCTCCACGTTCTTCCTGGCCCTGCTGGGACTGGCCCTCTGGTATCCTGTCAGGTTTATGGATACCGGGACAAACAACCTGCTTTTTATTCTGGCAGGGTATGGCATGTCGGGTGCAGTGATGCTTCTTCTCTGGCTCACAATTACGCATTTCTTCCTGCGAAATTTTTTTCCCGGCATACAGGATTACCCTGTGTATCTGAATGAATCACTGAGATGGAAGGTGGTTGGCGGGGCTCTGGTATATCTCATCATTATCCTGGTTTATTACCTGACAATGACCTGGCACCGCCTGCGGGAAAAAGACAGGCAGGAAGCCAGACTGGAAGCCCTGGTAAAGGAATCAGAGCTGAAAATGCTGCGTTCACAGATCAATCCTCATTTCTTATTCAACAGTCTTAACAGCATCAGTGCCCTTACACTGACCGATCCTGGAAAAGCAAGAAATATGGTGGTCAGGCTGTCGGAGTTTTTCAGGTATTCCCTTGATCATAAACTGGATGACGAGTCGACCCTGGAGGAGGAACTGCATCACATTGAAAACTACCTGGCCATGGAACAGGTGAGGTTTGGGGACCGGTTGGTGTTCACCAGGGAGATTCCCGGAAGATGCATGAAAATGAAACTTCCTAACCTCATTTTGCAGCCTCTGTTTGAAAATGCCGTCAAGCACGGGGTATACCAGAGTACGGAACAGGTGGAGATCAAATTAACAGTCCGGTGTGATGAAAACCGTCTCCGGCTTAAGCTCAGCAACCACTATGACCCGAATGTTCCTGCGGCCGGACGCCGGGGTATCGGGCTGAGCAATATTGCCCAGCGGCTGGAACTGAAATACGGCCGGGAAGGGCTGATGGGCATTGAGAGGGATGAACGGATATTTATAGTTACTTTGCTGATACCCCAATCTTCATGAAAACGGAAAGAAAACTCAAAACCCTGATCATTGATGATGAGGAACCTGCCAGAGAAATCCTCAGACATTACCTGCGCGATCATCCTTCTGTAGAAATTATCGGAGAGTATACCGACGGTTTTACCGGATTGAAGGCCATTCAGAACCTCCGGCCTGATCTGGTGATCCTGGATATTCAGATGCCCAAACTCACCGGACTGGAAATGTTGGAGCTCCTGGATGAATGGCCCGCGGTAATCTTTGTAACAGCCTACGACCGGTATGCGATCCGGGCTTTTGAACTGAGTGCGGTGGATTACCTGCTGAAGCCTTTTTCGGAAGAACGCCTGAAGGAGGCGGTGGATAAAGCCGTGCAGCGGACCGGCGGCCCGAATGCCGGCGATGAAGTGCACGGTTTGATGAATGTGGCCAGGGAACAGGTAAAGAATATTGAACGGCTGGTGGTAAAGGCAGGGTCGCGTATCCATATCCTTTCGCTGGATGCTATCCGGTATTTTGAAGCGGTGGACGATTATGTGAAAATACATACCGGGAAAGAGCGGTACATGAAAAAAATGACCATGAAATACCTGGAAGACCGCCTGGACGGGAAGGAATTCATCCGTATACACCGTTCGTACATTGTGGCAGTGAGGGAGATACGGAGTATTGAAAAATATGGCAGGGAGAGCTATATAGCCCTGTTGCACGGAGGAGAAAAGCTCAGCATGAGCCAGGGGGGAATGGAAAGGCTGAAGGAGGCCATGACAATATAGCCGTTATTATCCCTATCCCGAAGCTTATTGGTCGGGGTGGTTCTTTTTCATCCTATGACCGGATCCTTTTCCAAATATCTTCCGAATATGAACTGTTGCGACAATCGGTAAAAAAATCTGATTACTTTTACATGAAAAGGTCTCTGCAGCGAACTGACAGGACACAGATTAGAAAACCATGAACAGAAAGTGTCTGACGGTGGATCCGGCAACCGCATTTTCAGCAATTAACTGGCTGTCGGTACTGGCGGCAGTCATTGCAGCCTTTGTGCTGGATATGTTCATTGGCCCGGATGCCGGTACGGCAGCCGGATTTCTGGCAGGATTGCTGGTGGGACTGGCCCTGGGTTGTTACTTCATTTGGCATAAACTACCTTTTTACACGCAGGTCATTTGTTCTTTTCCTGATCGATGCAGGATATTATGTCCTTTTGTTCCCTGTCATGGGCATTATTCCGGGGGCATGGTAGATCCGGGGAATGGAGGGCGAATAATTGTTATATTTGTTGACTGACTTTTTCAAGCGCCTTCCATGAATGATGCCTCATCGTCTGATTCCTGCTGGTTCTCCCATGTGGAACGGCGCAATGAATATCCCCTGCCGGTTTATTTGCACCAGCCCACCGGGATAGCCGGCGGAACCGGTCCCACGGGCAGCATCAAAGCCCGTTCCAGACGGGTTTTGATCCCCCGCAGCCGCTTTGCTTCACGTGTGCATAAAGCCGGAGCGATTCTCCGGGTGACTTTTCTTTGCATCGCTGTTTTCTGGCTGATCATGGGCCTGACGGCTGATAAGGCTGGCAGCGGAATCGTGGCTTTCCTCCTGATTTTAGCAGCGGGAAGCCTGTTGATGCACTTTCTTTACCGGTTGACGGGTGTAAGGTCAAAAGTTTCCGTATACAGAAAACATCCGCAAATCCGTTCCCTTATCCGGGAAGGATACCGGCCCGGTTCGCATCCTTTTTTTTCCACTACCCCTTTCGGATGGATATGGATGGCTATTAAAAGAACCGTGATCTGAAAATCTTTATCTGTTTGAACAAAGGTCTCGTTTCCGGTATAATCCGGGGCAAGAGGGTGTGAAGCTTTTTTCAGAGAAGGGCCTTTACGAAATAGTATGTCATGGCAAGGGAAGCAGCCAGCTTAAGGCCGATCCCCAGAAAGAAGCCCATCAGTGATCCCAGCCCTGCCACAATGGATTGACGGCTATCGGCTCCGCGCATGGCTTCGCCGGCAATAGCCCCGATCAGGGGACCCAGGATCAGACCGATAGGAGGGAAAAAGAAAATCCCCACCACCATACCGATGGTGGCTCCCCACATTCCCGCTTTGGTGCCTCCGAAACGTTTAGTACCCCATATGGGAACGATGTAATCGAGCACTGTTACCACAACGGCTACCATGGCCATGATCACCAGAAAGCGGGTGCTGAAATCGGCCCAGCGGGTGAAGTGGGCCAGGAGCAATCCCGCGTAACTGAGGGGAGGGCCGGGAAGAACAGGCAACACGCATCCCAGCAATCCTATGATCATCAGTGCAATAGCCAGGGTCAGAAGAACATAGTCCATGAACAAGAATATTTGAAAGGAAAAGACAGGAATTTTCTCCGCATGTTTTTTTTCTTACAGGTAGATCAGTAAAAATGCCAGAGGGATGAGTATTCCAACGGCAGTGAGCCAGGCCCCTCTGCCGGTAATTCCTTTTTTCCCTTTGACCATAAACAAACCGGTCATGGCCAGCACAATAAGGGCTCCGGCGAACAGATCGGAAAACCAGGTCCATAACCTTACCGGATTGTAATGGAGAAAATTCACTTCGTGAAATACGGGCCTTCTCCTGATACTTTCCAGAAGCCCCTGGCCGGTTTCCAGGTCGAACAGGACCGATCCGCCCCGGATAAAGACTTTCATCGACTGATCATCGGGGAAATAGAAGTTCTTGAAATTCCTTTCCTCCCCGATCTGTGCCATAATATTCCGCACATCGTCGCGCGAAAGCTCATACACATTTTCCGGGAATTTCACCTGCACAGCCCGGTTCTCGATGATATAATTGGGATTCCATTCATCCAGGTGATTGAGGGCAATTCCCGATAATCCATAGACAATGGTGGCCCCGAAAAAAAGATAACCGAAATCACGGTGGATGATCCGGATCCATTTTCTCCAGTTGAATTTCATGCCGGTGATTTATTCTTCAATTTCCCTGTATTCCACACAGGTCACCGAATAAAATGACAGGTGATCGCTGCCGCTCTGGGCCAGTTGTTCCCGGTACCGGGCGATCTGCTCTTCTGCTGCGGTATGGGTTCCCTGGTCGGCGGCTTCACTAAGCTGGCTGCTCTCATCATGCGAGCCTGCCGATTCTGCTCCGGTGTGGATTTTTTTATCCTCGGCCAGCTTCTCACCCGATTTGATCTCTTCTTCCCATTGCCGCAGGTAGGTTTCGTCAATCCGCAGTTCTTTCATTTCTCCAATTACTTCTACCGTACTTCCTTCCAGTTCCACAGGGAAAGTTCCCATGTTCTCGTTCACATCGATGCGGATCCGGTTTTCGGGTGTCCGGTCAATGAGGAACATTCTTTTGCCTGTTTCCTTGCAGACATGCTGGACCATCCCGGTGATCTTCACCGTACTGCCTACATACTGATCAGCCTGGGCCAGGAGATCGGGAATGCTTACTTCCGTGACCTCCGTGGCGGAGGGTTCTTTTTTCTTTTCCCTGTTCTGGCAGGCGGTGCCGAGAACCAGACTGAGCAGAGCGAATGCAACTATTTTTTTCATGCTTTCAGATTTTGTGATTTGAATGGCTTAACAAATATATTTATTCTTCCGGTTTTTTCGGATGATCCGGGTTACCTTGATTCTTTTCCTTTTCTTCTTCTTTCACTTCTTCTTTCACTTCTTCTGCCTTGAATCCCGTATCCAGGATCACTTTCCTGAGCTTGCCGGGATCGGTTTTCCAGTTTTTATACTCAATGGTAATGAGGTTTTTTTCCAGATCAAAGTTCAGGTCGGTTACCCCTTTTTCAAAAGCCAGACTTTTGGTAAGAGTTTGGACGCAATCTTCGCAATGCATATTGGAATGGAAGGTAACGGTAAGTTTTTCCTTCAGGGGTTTCTGGGAATACCCCGGCATAGGCAGCATAAGCAGGGCAACCAGTGCGAGCGTTGTGGTGAATCGGGTTTTCATGTTAAATGGTTTTAAATGTTAAACATATGAAACATTCTTCCAGTCCGGGTTATCAGTCAATATGGATCCTGATACCTGCATAGATCTTTCTTCCTTCAATGGGGCCCCATACCATAGAGGCATCGAAGTAGGGACCGAACGGGTCATCCCAGGCCAGAATGGGATCGGCTTGGCGGAAATTCCCCAGGTTTTCCGTTCCGAGATAAATATTCCAGTAACGGAAACGGCGGGTGATCTGTGCGTTGATAACGGAGTAGGGATTGAACCGGTCGGGGCGTCGGTACTCAGGCGGGAATCCGTCGGTGGGTGTCAGCCTGCCTCCTCCGTTGTACTGCCAGGTGAAGTCGCACTGCCATTTGCTCAGGCGGGTGGCGTAGCTCAGGTTCACCAGTCCTTTGTGCCGTTTTACCAGAGGCTTCTCCACCAGTTCATCATCGATCGTGGTTTTTACATCATTCAGCCGGTATCCCAGCACCACATCGAATCGTGTAAACGGGCTGGCATTGAGGTTAAGTTGCAGGCTGTTCGACCAGGAAGGGCCCTGCAGGTTATAGATGTAGATAGCAGACGGATCCCGGTAAACATCCACCACCACCTGGTTCTGGAAATCGGTCCGGTGGTATTCCGCGCTGAAGGTCCACTCGGTTCCCAGCACAGGGAAGCGCTGGCTGAGGGTAAGTCCGTAGTTCCAGGCTTTTTCCTGCCCGGGGTTCTCCTGTACCTCCACTACCCTGGAACTGGCCAGAAGGAAGGAATGCTCAGCAAACACATTAGCCGTCCGGAATCCCCGGCCTGCCGATGCTCTGAGAGTGGCGGATGGCGTGATATTTGTCCGGAGATGTAACCGCGGTGTATAGAATAATCCCCATTGATTATGCCAGTCGGCCCGGATGCCTGTCATGAGGGTAAAGTCTTCCCGGGGCTTCCAGGTATACTGAAAAAATATTCCCGGAATGGTTTCCGTGCGTTGATAGGGATCATGGTTCACTTTTTCGTCGAACCGGTCGTTCATCAGGCTGATGCCGGTACGGTATTCGTGTCGGGTATCGCCGATAAACGACTGGAAGATCAGGTTCATATACAGGCTGTTCTGACGGCCCTCGTAGGTATTGAATCCATACAGGGATGACTGACGGTGGTGGCTGTAATGGGTAATGAAACCCAGGCTGGTGGCGTGCCTGTTCTGGAATACAAATCCGGTTTTATTGTAACCTTCCACCCGCAGGGTATTCAAACTGATCCCGTATCCGTTAGCCGGTCCGGAAGGCAGTTCGGAGTTGTAACGGAGTTCACCCCCGGTTCTTTCTTCACCCAGTACGGAAAAACCAAACCGGGTTTCCAGTCCACGGGTTCCCTGGTATTTCCAGCGGTTCATCAGGTTGTACTGCTTCATCAGGGGCATATCGATGAACCCGTCGCCGTTGATGTCGGAGGAATGGTCCTTCCGTTCTCCGTGGGCAAGGACCATGGTGCTCCATTTGTCCGATAGCTTCACGGAGGAGTTCAGATTGGCCTCGGCTTTCCGGAAATGGTTGGCATAAAAGTTCAGGAAGAATTTTTCACTGTCTTCCGGTTTCTTATACTCGATATTGATCTGGCCTGTAACGGATTCGAAGCCGTTGACCACCGAGGAGGTGCCTTTTGATACCTGGATGGATTCCATCCAGCTTCCGGGTACATAGGCCAGCCCGAAGGTACTGCTCAGTCCCCTCAGATTCGGGATGTTTTCGGTCATCATTTGTGAATACACTCCTGCCAGACCCAGCAGTTCGATTTGTTTGGCCCCGGTCAGGGCGTCGGTATAGTTCACATCAACTGTGGCGCTGTTTTCGAAGCTTTCGGAAAGGTTGCAGCATGCTGCCTGTTGCAGACCGGCTCCACTGATCACCTGGGTGTGAATGGGACTCATCCTGTCCAGGTGGCTTCCTTTCTGTTTTCCGTGGATGGTGACCTCATCGAGGGAAAGCTCGTTGAGCAGGTATATCTCAATGGGTTCGAACGGTTCGTGAACATGCACCGTGTCGGAGATGTAACCCACATAGCTGAAAACCAGTATGTGGTCGTGAGTGCCTTCCTTCAGGATCTCAAAATAACCGTTTTTATCGGTTACGGTTCCCCGGGTGGTATTCATCCAGTAAACGTTAACTCCTGTCAGGGGTACGGGCTGTTCATTTTCCATTTTTTCATACACATATCCTTTCAGGAATTGTCCGTGGGAGATGGCTGTGATCCCTGACAGCAGCAGGGAGATTAATATTCTGATGTTCATGGTGTTTTTTCCTTCAGCAATAAATAAATAAGTGAAACAAACAACAAAGCCGGTTTTCCTGGTATTCAGGAATGCTTATGCTGCTGAAGGGAAAGGGATCTTTGGCTGATGCATGAAGAGGACGAGTTCCCGCCCGCTCAGCCTGGGCGGAGATTCGCTGACGAAAAGGGTTTGATATGGGTGGCCGGTCTGGCCATCCTGCCGGGGAAGCGTGATCAGCAGGATCAATCCCTGCGAGGTGGGAGGCATGGTCCGGTCTGGCCGGGATGTATCATAATCGGAATCCAGAACCAGGTATACCGGGTAGGTTGAGCAGCAGGGAACGGGACTGAAAACCGTTTGATCATCGACGGGTCTGGTGGCCGGTGTTTCCGTGCAGCATGATCCGTGGTGATTGCAGCAGTTTTCTTCCGGATATTCCCAGAGGATGGATGTTTGCTGCAGGCTACGGCAATGGTGGGCATAAAAAAAGCTTCCTGCGGTAGCCGCTGCCAAGAACAGGGCTATGACCAGAGACAGGATATGCCGGAACTTTTTCATGATGATGCGGGCAAAAATATAAAAAAATTGAAATCCGGCATGGTGTTGGGGTGGCTATTCCGGAATGCGCCTGAAAAAAGAATGTTCTTTGTTTTTTCTGTCGTCAGGTAGTAAGTGCCGGCAGTGCGAACAGGTTCCGCACAGCCCGCGTCCCTGATCAGTTGTTTTACCGGGTACAAACAGCATTACCAATTTATACAGGCTGTATATGGCTGCCGTTGCAACAAGCACACAGGTAATTGCTTCCTGTAATGAAAAAGTGCCTGTTAAAATGATTTCTAAATTTCTCATGGTTTCCTAATCGCTCAAAAGATCAAGCTTCCTATCTGGTATACGGCAAAAGAGACCAACCATGCCAGGGTTGTGGTATAAACGACCATGAACAGGGCCCACTGCCATTTGCCGGTTTCTTTTTTCACTGTTGCCACCACAGCCACACAGGGGAAATAGATCAGAATGAATAGAAGGAATGACAGGGCGGATAATGGATTGTACACTTTTTCCCCCTTTTGGGAACCGGATTCATATTTTTCTTCCTTCAGTTTGCTGATGAGGGTTTCATAATCGGATCCTTCCTGGGTTTCTGTCTGGTGCAGCACGCCCAGTGTGCTGACCACCACTTCCTTGGCGGCAATACCGGTTAGCAGGCTGACGCCCATTTTCCAGTTGAATCCCAGGGGGCGCAGGGCGGGTTCAATTAAGCGGCCTATTCTGACAATATAAGGTTCCGCAGTTTTTTCTGCACTTCCGGGCGTTTTTTCCGTTTCGCCGGTTTTTGTTTCTTCCGGCATAGTCTCGGCCGTTCGGATGGCCACTATGCTGCTTGTTTCTGCGGGTTGCGGGGGGCGTGGATAATATCCCAGGGCCCAGATCAGTATGGAAGCCACCAGGATCACACCTCCTATTTTTTTCAGGTATTGTTCTCCCTTGTGCCACATATGTTTCAGCAGGCTGCGGATGGTTGGGACCCGGTAGGGTGGAAGTTCCATGACAAATGGGGCTTCCTGGCTGCGGAAGATGGTTTTGTTGAACAGCACGGCCGTACCAGCAGCCAGGATAATCCCGGTCAGGTAGATAGCAAAGAGCATCAGTCCGGGAAATTGAGGGAAAAAGGCTCCGATCAGCAGGATATACACCGGCAGGCGCGCGCTGCACGACATGAACGGGTTGATCAGAATGGTCAGCAACCGGTTCTTGGGGTCTTCAATAGTACGGGTAGCCATGATGGCGGGCACGTTGCAGCCGAAGCCCATGATGAGGGGGATGAACGATTTACCGTGCAGACCGATGCGGTGCATGATCTTATCCATGATAAAAGCGGCCCGGGCCATATAGCCGGTGTCTTCCATTAATGAGATGAAAAAGAAAAGGATCAGGATGTTTGGGAGGAACACAATCACGCTGCCTACCCCGCCGATGATCCCGTCGATCAGCATGTCGTGCAGGGGGCCTGCAGCCATATGCCTGTCAATGAAGTTACCAATGAGCGAAACCAGATTGTCGATCCATAGCATGGGGTACTTCCCCAGCCTGAAAGTGCTGAAAAAGGTGATGAACATGAACAGCAGGAAAAACGGGAACCCCAGGATCCGGTGGGTGAGGATACGGTCTATTCCTTCAGTGATCCGGTTATGGCTCAGGAGGGGCTGGTGCAGTGTTTCCCTCAGGGCTCCGGCAATGAATCCGTAGCGGGCATCGGCAATGACGGTTTCGGAATCCTCCCGGAAAATTTTTTTCAGCCGTTCCATTTCATCAACGGCAGTTTTTCTAATTTCCTGATAATTCGGAAAGGGAGTAAGGGTAATGAATACCGACCGGTCGTTTTCAAGCAGCTTAATGGCATAAAACCGGGAGGAAACCTTGTCGGTCAAATTCTTGTTTTCCCATATTTTATTCTGGATCTTTTCCAGGGAGGCTTCCACTTCCTGACCGTAATTTATGTGAACATGTCTCACCACCGGGTCTTCGTCGGAATATACCTCAATGATCTTGTCGAACAGATTCCTGATACCCCTTCCGCGCGAAGCTACGGTAGGAACGATGGGGATGCCCAGTAGTTTTCCCATGGCTTCGTGATCAAGCCTGGCCCCCCTTCTGGCCATATCGTCGTACATATTCAGGGCCATGATGGTACGCACGTCCATGTCGATGAGCTGGGTGGTGAGGTATAGGTTTCTTTCCAGGTTGGACGCATCCACCACGTTGATCACGATATCAGGCATTTCCTGCAGAATATGCTTCCGCACAAACAGTTCTTCGGGAGAATAGGCCGAAAGGGAATAGGTTCCCGGCAGGTCGGTAATATGAAACGTATATCCCCGGTGACGAAAAACGGCGGTTTTGGAATCCACCGTCACTCCCCCGTAGTTTCCCACCCTTTCCCTGGAACTGGAGGCATAGTTGAACAGAGTGGTTTTTCCCGAGTTCGGGTTGCCCACCAGGGCTACCTGTATGTTTTTTCCTTTTTCGCGTGCCGAATTCCTGAGGTGTTCTTCGGTAAACACCCCGTTATAGGGAGTGAGGTGTTCTTCACGGGCTTCTTTTTCTGTAATTACCTCGATCAGTGAGGCTTCACTTCTGCGGAGGGAGACTTCATAGTCCATGATCCGGTATTCCACCGGATCATTCAGGGGTGCGTTTCGTACTACTTTCACCTTCTTCCCCCTGACAAACCCCATTTCAATGATCCTTTTGCGAAAAGTTCCCCGTCCTTTCACCTTGACAATGATTCCTTCTTCTTCTACCTTAAGATCCGACAGCTTCATGTTTGATCGGGTTACTCTTTCATCGAAAGTGCAAACGTACAGATTCTGTTTATTTTCCCCAATACCTATTTATAGTGATTTTAATCAGGTTCTGCCGGAATGGAGGAAAGGATTTTGCCCCGGGCCGGGTTTGTATTTTGATGAAAAAATTAACTACATTGAATGCTGAACCAAAATTTGTGCAGATGAAAGATCAGGTGA
>Ga0190345_1000171_pt1 | contig 20722 bp, 12 predicted proteins | sample 48721334_MG_FD_161674 | JGI IMG/M metagenome (GOLD analysis project Ga0190345, IMG submission 161674) | Hydrothermal vent microbial mat bacterial communities from Southern Trench, Guaymas Basin, Mexico - 4872-13-3-4_MG | ecosystem: Environmental > Aquatic > Marine > Hydrothermal vents >...
TCAATAATTTTTCTTATTTGATAATTTGATAATTTACTATATTTTAATAACTTGTCCATACAATTAGATTAGCTTAATCTAATTTCCTGGGCAAGCCCCATAAACTTATAGAAGACTATCAGAGAAATAATGGAGGAACACTCAATGACATTCAAGTGTGAAAAGAGGAAAACAGAGATGGATATATACTGCCGGTATTGCTCCAAGATGAGTATATGCTTACCGGAAGCGCTCAACGATAACCAAAACTACTGGTGACTAAATGACAACAAATAAACAAAAACAGGATTGCAAACTTGCAATCCTCTTATTTTTTCACTGGACACCCAGTGTCTATGGACACCGGGTGTCATGGAAACTTATTGACCCGCCCCTAGCCCCTTCCGAGAGGGGATTTTTATAAAACCAACCCAACTTTTTCTTTCACCTCTTTCATTGTCTCCCGCGCGATCGCTCTCGCTTTTTCCGCGCCTTCAGATAAAACTTTTTTTACATAATCGGGACGGGCTGACAATTCTTTCCGTCGGGTTCTGAAAGGCGCGAAATAATCGGCGATGTCTTCGGCTAAAACTTTTTTTAACTCGCTATATTTGATAGTTCCTTTCCGATGCTCGGCTAAAAATTCTTGATAATGTTCTTTCTTTCCTAAAATTTCCAACAGTAAAAATAAATTCTTTGTTGCCGGCGTCATTTTTCCCGTTGTTCCAATATCGGTTACCGCTTTTTTCAATTTTTCTTTAATCATTTGCGGTGAATCATTTAAGGCGATATATGTTTTATGACCGTGGCTTTTACTCATTTTTTTAGCGGGGTCGGACAAAGACATTATTTTGGCTCCGTCGCTTAATTTTGCTTTCACATTCGGAAAAGTTTTGCCAAATCGGCCGTTGAAGCGTTTGGCGATTTCATTAGTCATTTCAATGTGAGGAAGCTGATCTTCTCCAACTGGCACTATGGCGGCTTTATAAATCAAAATATCCGCGGCCATTAAAACGGGATAACTCAAAAGTCCAAGATTAACATAATCTGGATGCTGTTTAATTTTTTCTTTAAAAGTGGGAATTCGCTGAAGCGTTGCCACTGGAGTGATCGCGCTAAAAATCCAAGATAGTTCCAGATGTTTTGGAACATCCGATTGAATTGCTAAAATGCTTTTTTCAGGATTGATTCCGGCGGCTAAATAATCAAGCGCCACATTCAGAATGCTTTGCTTAATTTCTTTGGGATTAAAAGGCGTGGTAATGCCGTGATAATCAACCACCATAAAAATACAGTTATGGTCTTTTTGCAGTTCCAAAAAACTTTTAATAGCTCCGATGTAATTGCCCAGATGCAGTTCGCCGCTTGAGCGAATACCGCTGAAAACTGTTTGTTTCATTTTTTAAAAATTATAAATTAGAAAATTAACGGATTTTCTAAAACTCCTCTAACCCCTTTTCACAAAGAGGGGAATATTTTAATATCCAATATCCAATATCCAATCAATTCGTTAATTCGTTAATAAATAATTAATCTATTATACTTCAATCACCACCGGCAGAATCATCGGCCGTCTTTGTGTTTTATTGAATAGAAATTGCCCAATTTGATCACGGACATTATCTTTAACATAAGACCAATTTGTGTCATGCTCGGCTGCCGCTTTTTTATTTACTATTTCTATAACTTTCTTTTTCGTTTCATTGATAAGCTCAGCCGATCCTTTCATATAAATAAATCCGCGGGAAATTATATCCGGGTTGCCGATAATTTTTCCGTTTTTGCTGTCTATAATTATTACGATCGTGAACATTCCGTCTTTGCTCATTTGCTGGCGGTCGCGCAGGACGACATTTCCCACATCGCCGACACCCAGCCCATCAACCATCACATAGTTTGAAGGAACCTTCTCTTTAATAATAGAAGCTGAATTTCTGGCAAGCTCTATCACTTTTCCGTTTCCTGCGACAATCGTATTTGTCTCCGGTACGCCTACGCTTTTCGCAATGTCGGCATGGAGTTTAAGCATATAATAATTTCCGTGGATTGGAATAAAAAATTTCGGCTTGATTAAATTGATCATCATTTTTAAATCCTCAATTTGCCCGTGTCCGCCGGCATGCACATCCATCATTTTGTAATGAATAACATTCGCCTCCTGCCGATAGAGCTGGTCTTTCAAATTTTGCACAGTTCTTTCATTTCCCGGGACTACTGACGAAGAAAAGATAACCGTATCTCCTTTTTTAATTTGCACATAGCAGTGATCTTTGTTCACTATTCTCATCAAAACCGCCCTTCCCTCTCCCTGCGCGCCGGTGCACATCAGCGATATTTTTTCATCGGGATAATTTCTGATTTGCTCCGGCTTGATCAATGTTCCTCTTCTGAATTTTACATAGCCCAATTTATTCGCGATTTCAACAGTTGTCCGCATACTATATCCGTCAATGGCAACCTTTCTGCCATATTTTTCGGAGAGCGTAATAATTTGCTGCACCCTGCTAATTAGCGATGAGAAAGTTGCAACGATAATCCTCCCGCGCGCCTTTAAGAAAACATTATCAAGCGTTTTTTGAATTTCCCATTCGCTGATTGAATAGCCCGGCTCTTCGGCGCCCGTGCTGTCGGACATTAAAGCAAGAACATTCTGCGCCCCCAGCCGCGCAATTCTGCCAATATCCGCCGGCTTATCCGTAATCGGGCTATGGTCAAATTTAAAATCGCCTGTATGGACAATCAATCCTTCTGGCGTATAAATTGCCATGCCCAAAACATCAGGGATATTATGATTGACATGAAAAAATTCAATCTTGAAATTTCCAAGATTAACTTTGCTTTCAAAATTCACCGTTTTTATATTCAAGGATCTCCCGTTTGGATAATCCTCTTGCCTTCTTTTTATAAGTCCAGCCGTTAAAGCGGCGGTGAAAATCGGTGGATTGCCAAGTTTCGGCATCAAATGGGGAATGGCGCCGATATGATCAAGATGCCCGTGAGTTATAAAAACGCCTCTGATACTTTTTTCTTTCCCTTTCAGATAGCTGATATTCGGAATAATATAATCAATTCCCGGCATATCTTCTTCCGGAAACTGCAGTCCCATATCAACAATAATTATGTCTCTGCCATACTCAAAAACAGTCATATTCCGCCCGACTTCTTCCAATCCGCCGAGGGGAATAATGCGAAGCTTATTTGTTTTTTTGCGTTTTTGTTTCATAAAATAGTAATTAGTGATGGTATAAATTCAAAAATATCGCTGGCTAAAACTCCCTCGCCGTATTTCTTGCAAGCCAATTCGCCGGCGCGACCGTTGATAAAAGCGGCTGTTTGAGCGGCTTCAAAAGGTTTTACGCCTCGGGCAAGAAAAGCGCCGCAAATACCGCTGAGTGTATCGCCAAAGCCGCCTTTAGTCATAAAACAAGAACCCGTTTTGTTTAGGGCAACTTTTTTTCCGTCGGATATAACATCAATGTAGCCTTTGAGCAAAGTAGCAGCTTTCAATTTGTCAGACCACTTTTTCACTTTTTCTTTTCTATCCTTAATTTCCGGTTTCAGTTTTTCGCTGGTTAAAATTCTAAATTCTTCAGCGTGGGGCGTAATAATAATTTTCTTATTCTTTATAACTTCTTTCTGTTCGGCTATTGCCCTGATTGCTTCGGCGTCAATAACCATTGGCAAATGAATATTCTTAATAATTTCTCTGATTGCCTGATAACTTTCTTTGCTTCTGTTTAATCCACAGCCAATAATTAAAGAATTAAAATTTTTCGCTAAATTTAAAATTTTGGGAATGTGTTTTAATTTTAACTCACTGTCTAATGGATAAGTAATAACATCCGGCAAAAAAGAAGCGGCGATATCCATTGCCCGTTTTGGCCCAATAATGGTAATTAAATCGGCTCCGCTTCTCAACGCGGCTATTCCATTAAAAATCGGCGAACCGGAGTATTGTTGACTTCCTGCCACAATCAAAACATAACCAAATTGGCTTTTATGAGACCATAGATCTCGCTTGGGGCAATATTTTTTGAAATTCACCCCGTTAGAAATTTTTGATGAATTTTTCATGTAGACCCTACCATATTAAGAATGGCTCCGTAATAATTCTTAATCTTCTTTGTGCCGATGGTGGGAGTCGAACCCACAAACCTTGCGGCACACGAACCTGAATCGTGCGTGTTTACCAGTTTCACCACATCGGCGAGATTATTTTAACATTTAAATATGCTAACATTTTAACATTTTTTATTTACTTGTTTGCCATTGACAAATATCTATGATCAATTAAGATTTATTAGCAAGCGCAAAAGCGCTCAGCAAAAATAGGAGGTCATAGTAAATGGAATTATTAGAACGGCTAACAAGCCACAATACCTTAAAGATGGATAAGGAGATAGAATCAACTCTAGAAAAGATAGGATTGATTCTAGAAAGATATAATGAGATTGAATTGCACGGAAACGGACAATCAATCTTATTTGAGGCCAAAGAAAATGGAGAAATTCTTTGCACGACAGCTAAAGACAAAGAGCTGGAATTTCTGCCTCTACTTCAGGAAATTTTAGAAGACCTTGAGGTAAACAGAAGAAAACTGGTAAAGAATCGCACTCTTTATTCTTTGGAAAGTTTGTTAGAGAACATTTACAAGTTATTCTCAAATATTGAGAGAATTTCGATTAGGTGAGACATTATCTCATCTTTTTTTACCCCAAAACTCTCTCCCATAATTTTTTGTAATTTTCCGGCTTGATTAAAAAATCTAATTTCTCCAAATCATCAACCGACTCATACATCTCTTTATTTTTCTCCAGTCCAAGCTCGGAAAAATTGGTTGGGGATAATTTTCTTAATTTTGAAATGTTTTGATAATTTTTATTCGGCAGCCAGTTTATAGAGTTCCCCCTTTGTAAAAGAGCTTGTTCCGTACCCGATACGGGAGAGTTAGGAGAATTTTTAATAGCGTAATAACACGCCCCTCTCTTCTCCTTTACTTTGCTATAATCCGAAACGCAGTCAAGGCAAACCCAGTTCGCCATCACCAAATCTTTATTACTGGCATTGATCGTGAAATGCCCATAGTTGGGCGGAATGATTACCTTATCGCCGCCGGCGGCATAAACAAAATAAACGTCTTCAACGGAATTATTTTTAATTGCCGACTGCATTAAATAACACGCTTCGCCTTCCAAAACTTCATAAATTTCTGGATAAGAAATTCCTTTTTCCGCTTCGCAATGATAATGCCCGGCGGTTTTGCTATATTCCTTACCCAACATCAGCGGCGGAATAACGGTAATGTCATATCTCAAACGAGCGTCTGCTATTTTCTTCTTGTCCTCTTCCGTCAGCCCTATCCCTCGGTACATATAATACAACTCCATATTATTTTGCTTGCTCAGCCACTCCTGATCAAGAATTACTTCTTTCATATCAAAGAGATGGCGAATATTGGGGGTGGCATTTTTGATGAGGTTTTTGTAGAGCATAAGTTAGAATGTAAGATATGGATTTTCACTTAATATCAAATACCAAATTCCAAATATCAAACCAATAACAAATATCAAATTCTAAATCCAATTTTAAACAAAGCGGTTTGATATTTTGATTTTGATATTCATTTGTTATTTGATATTTGGAATTTGGAATTATAAACAATTTTAAAATCCCCCTAACCCCCTTTTTTAAAGGGGAAACTCTTTAGTGAGGAGAGGAAATTTTAATATCCAATATCTATTTCTACACCCTCTTCGTCTTCACATACCACTTCTCAATCCCATTGAATCTATTTGATGGAATAACAATATTATTTAGTTCAACTCCTTGTATCAATTTGTTGTGGATGTATAAATAGTTTGGGCTGTAGAGAAAAATAGCGGGAACATCTTCTATTATAATCTCCTGAAATTTTATATACTTTTCTTCCCTCGCGTTTTGGTCTGTTTCCTGTCTTGCTTCTTCCAATAGCTTGTCAACTTCTGTGTTATCGTACAAAGACAAATTCAATCCCGATTCTTTCTTTTGAGAAGAATGCCAAAAAGCGAACGGGTCTGGATCGTAGTTTAAAATTTCGCCGAACAAGAGAGCTTCGTATTCGCGCGGCTTTATATAATCATTTTCAAATTCGCTGATCTGGACATTTTCTATTTTTACATCTGCTCCTATTTCTTTCCACATTTCCTGAAGCAAGATTGCCGTTTTTGAGAGCTCAGGCCACTCAGTTGAAACTAAAGTAAATTCAATTTTACTCTCGTCTTTTTCTCTTATTCCATCGCCGTCGGAATCAATCCAGCCAGCCGCTTCAAGAATATTTCTGGCATGTTCCGGCGCGTAATCGTAAATTTTTGTATTCGGATTATACCCTAAAATACCAGGCGGAATAGGCGTTTCTATCACGCTGCCTTCATTGTAAAGAACATTTTCTATAAGTTTATTTTTATCCACGGCGTAAGCGAGAGCCAGCCGCACTGTTCTATCGGAAAGCGCTTTGCTTTTTGTCTGGTTAAAAAACACAGCAAAGTATCGCGGAATGCTGAGACGATAAATATTTGCGGATTCTAAGTCAGCAATCATTTTTTTATTTTCTGGAGAGAGATAACTTATTCCTTTTATTTCTTTGCGGTTAAATGCCGCTATTGCCTCGTCTTCATTTTCAAAAAATTTAAAGGTGATTTTTTGAATAAATGGCGGTTTTGAATAATAATCTTTATTTGCCAGCAATTCAATGGAACTTATTTTTCCATCTTTGTCTTTCACGAATTGCTCAAGTTTATAAGGACCCGTTCCTTTTGGCATTAAATTGCATTCTGCCTGATGGAAATTATTCGCCCCAAATGATTCCCACAAATGTTTCGGCAATATTCCCACAGTCAAATTATTTAAAAATGGGGAATAGGTGTTTCTGAGAATAAATTTAACCGTATACTCACCATCCTTTTCAATTCTCACTCCCTTCCAGTTTGCTCTCAGCGGACTGTAAAAATCATCATTCTGAATTGTTTTTATCGTGAAAACTATATCATCGGCCGACAGCTTTTCCCCGTCGTGCCAGATAATATCTTTTTTGATGTGGAATGTGTAAGTTAATTTGTCATCGCTTATTTCATAACTTTCTGCCAAGTCATTGACAAGTTCTCCCTTCTGATTAAGTTTTAGCAATCCCGAATAGACCAGCGCCGACAGATCTGAATCAATATCGCTGGTCTGGCACAGAATTGGATTTATAAATCTCGGTTGGCCGACCATCCCTTCCGCGTATTCTCCTTCATAAGCGGGAACTTCCTCCGTGTTTTTGAAATAATAGGAAACGCCAAGATAAATGCTGTTGACAGCAATTAAAAACAGCGCAACATAAATAATTCTGCGTTCTTTTTTGCTCAACGCGCGAAAAATTTTCTTTATTTTTTTCAAAGAATTACTTTACTTTTTATCTGACTGCATCATTTATTTAATAACCGAAACAGGCCTAATTTCCTGGCTTCAGTTATTAAACTTAGGACTTACGCGTTTGCTGTTATTCCGACCGAGCAACAATAGGAGCGAGTGGAGGAATCTGTAAACGCAAGAATTTGCTTTTAATAGAAATACTTTAAAATGAGCGCTTTATTTGCTCACTCCGTTCCAAGTTTAGATAAAAGATCCTATAAGTATAGAGATAATTGTAAAAACTTGGAACGGGGCTCACAGATCCCCATTCGGCTATCGCTCAGGGCAAGCTCTCGGCTCCGCTTTTTGTCGCTAACGCTCCAAAGCTCCGCTCGGGATGACAAACTCAAACGCGTAATTACTAAAACTTATAACAGAATAACAGAATATTCTACGGCGCTTTAGCGCGCGGTTAGCAAGGTTTTAACCTTGCGAATGGCAATAGTAATAGTTAAGCGTTATGCTAAAAGCATAACGAACCCTCGGCTAAAGCCGGGTAGAAATCATTGTGCAATATGTCTATTTGTAAATATCTTTACTGCTGCATAAAACTGAAAAATGTCACGCCTAAAAATAGGGCAGCGAGAATGATTGTCGCTGCGAAAAGAAACTTGTCAAACCCTCTTTTTGTCTGATAAACATTTCCGCCTCCTCCTCCCCCGCCGAATGTCTCACTCAGCCCAGCGCCTCTGTTCTGAAGAAGGATTGAGAGGATTAATAATATTGAAATTATTATTTGAATTGTACCAAGTGTTTTGTCCATATTATTTAGTATTTAGTATATTGTATTAGGTATTTTGTATCGAGTATCGGATAGTAAGCAGCAAGTATCAAACAGTGTCGGCGTTGGTCGTGCTTAATACTTAATACCAGATACCTACTACTTCTTCGAAAAAGCTCCGATGAAGAAATTTACGGCGCTGATTACGATCATTGCCCAGAACGCCGCCCAGAGTCCGCTGATTTCCAGCTCAGTTATAAAATGATCTAACAAAAGAAGCATAGCAATATTTATCACAATTGTAAAGAGTCCGAAGGTAAAAAGGATCAGCGGCGCGGAAATGAATTTCAATAGCGGCTTGATGAAAAAATTTATCATTCCGAGAATAAATCCGGCAGTTAACAAAACTGTGAAACTTTCTTCCCGTAAAGTAAACCCTGAAACTATTTTAACCGCAACATAAATCGCAACCGCGTTTGTTAAAATTTGGATTATTAATTTTGTAAGCATATTTTTTATTATTAAAGTTGTTTTATTTCAACATTGTTCATAAATAGCTTATTTGTTATTTATTTAGGACTTCTTCACTTTAATTTGTCATTCCTACCCTCTGCCTACACAGGAATAAACTTTGGCAGGAATTCACTATTACAATAAACTTTCACTATTTTTTTAAATCTTATTAATAATTCTGACTTTAACCAACTCTTGCGTAGATTCCAGACAAATTTCTTCGCTGTGTCCCGTTCTAAAGGTGAACAAATGTTTGTTCACCTTCAGAACGGGACTATCGCTCCGAAATTTTCTGAAATGACAGGAAAGCGAGGAAGTCCTAAATTTATCATTGTACTATAAAAAGCGTTAAAGTTTAGTAATAAACAATGTCTTTTACTTTTTCTCTCGATACCCCGTTCCTGCTGGAATTAAGCGACCGATGATGACATTTTCTTTTAAACCGCGAAGTTTGTCTTCCCGTCCGGTGGCGGCGGCATTAATCAGCACGCGCGCTGTTTCTTGGAAAGAGGCGGCGGACAAGAAACTTTCCGTAGTGAGAGATGCTTTAGTAATTCCCAAAAGCAGTTGTTCAGCAACAGCCGGTTTTTTAATCTTGTCGGTTATATCCTTATTTTTCTTATTTTCTATTTCAATCTTTTCATTTGCTTCAAGCAATTGGGCTTTTTCAATAACATCGCCAATCAACAAAAGGGTGTCTCCTGGATCTTTAACTTTGACTCTGGAAAGCATCTGTTTAACAATAATTTCAATATGCTTATCGTCTATGCCTTCTCCTTGAGCCGTATAAACCCGCTGAACTTCTTTGATAATATATTTCTTCACTTCTTCAATCCCTTTCAAATTAAAAAGTTCATGAATATCAATGTGCCCTTCCACTAATTGCTGCCCGACTGTAATCAAATCCCCTTTATTGACTAAAATAGCGGTATCTTTGTCAACAGTATATTCTTTTATATTATTGTCTTTTGGCTTGGGCTCAGCTGAAGGCGACACGACATTATATCGCCTGCTTTTTTTAGCTGGCTGTTTCTCTTCTTTCGGGCCGAATTTAATTTTAATTGTCGCGGTATCAAGCCCTTTTTCAATATTTTCCACCTTTCCGTCAACTTCGGAAATGACGGCTTTTCCTTTTGGAATTCTTGCTTCAAAAATTTCCTCAACTCTGGGAAGCCCTTGTGTAATATCTTTTCCGGCGACGCCCCCGCTATGAAAAGTTCTCATTGTCAGCTGTGTTCCCGGCTCTCCAATCGCCTGCGCTGTTACGATTCCCACTGCCTGTCCGATTTCAACAAGCTTATTTTTTCCAAGATCATAACCGTAGCATTGCTGACACACTCCTCTTTTTGCCTTGCAACTCACAACACTTCTCACAAAAACGCTCTTAACATTCGCTTTTTCTATTTCATTGGCGCTATCTTTGCTAATTTGATCGCCAGCTTTTACAATTACTTTTTCTGTTTTCGGATGTTTAATGTCTTTTAGAGCTGTCCTCCCTCTTATTCTCATTGACAGCGTTCTTCCTATGTCAAGATGATCGCCGGCAACAATTTCTGTTCCTTCTTTGTCGCGGCAATCGCGCTCATGAATAATAACATCCTGTGCGACATCGACAAGGCGTCTTGTCAAATAGCCGGCCGTTGAAGTTCGCAGCGCTGTATCCGCCATTCCTTTTCTTGTGCCGTGCGTGGAAATAAAATATTCAAGAACATTAAATCCTTCTTTGAAACTGCTCTTAATAGGCAATTCTATTGTTTCGCCGGAAGGATTCACAACTAATCCTTTCATTCCACTCATCTGTGTTATTACCGCCCAGTTGCTTCTTGCTCCGGAATTAATCATATATGCCACTGCTTCCTCTTCGCCGATAGTTTTCGGAATTATCTGCGCTATTTCATTTTTTATTTCTGTCCAAACCTCAATTGACTTTATTTTTCTTTCGTTGTTTGTCAACAATCCATCTTCGTATTGCTCTCTTATTTTATCTATTCTTTTTTCGGCGTTCTCAAAGAGTTGTTTTTTGGCTTCGGGAATTTTCAAATCGTCCATTCCCCAGCTTAGGCCGGATCTTTCGGCATAATCAAAACCGAGTTTTTTTATCCTGTCAACCAGCAGCACTGTTTTTTCTTCCCCTATTTTATCCAAAGAATCGGCTATGAGCGCCTTCAAAGCGCCAGAGTCCATCGTCTTGTTTATAAATGTCAATTCTTGCGGCAACGACTGGTTGAAAATTATTCTTCCCACGGAGGTCTCAATAAAGTTACTTTCTTTTTTTAAAGAACCTTCGCCTGTTTTACCTTTAGGCGGTTTCAGTAAATCAGTTCTGAGTTTTATTTTCGCTTTTAGTCCAATCAATCCAAGTTCGTAAGAAATTACCGCGTCTTCAAAAGAATTAAACGCTTTTCCTTCTCCTTCCGCGCCATCGGTAATCTTTGTCATATAATAACACCCTAAAACTATATCTTGAGACGGAGTAACGATTGGTTCTCCTGTTGCCGGCTTCAGAAGATTTTTTGACGAAAGCATAATTTCAGCCGCCTCTTTTTGGGCGTCGCTCGTTAGCGAGAGATGAACTGCCATTTGATCTCCGTCAAAATCGGCGTTAAACGCTTTGCAAACCATCGGGTGAATTTGAATAGCTTTTCCTTCAATTAAAATAGGATGAAACGCTTGAATTCCAAGACGATGCAAAGTTGGAGCGCGATTCAGTAAAACACACTTACCTTGAATGACCTCCTCCAAAATATCCCAGACCTCCGTTATCCCTTGCTCTATTAGTTTGCCAGCGCTTCTGACATTATACGCGAGACCCAAATCAATAAGCTCTTTCATTACAAACGGCTTAAAAAGCTCCAAAGCCATTTTTTTAGGAAGCCCGCATTGGTTAAGTTTTAACGCCGGTCCGATCACGATAACCGAACGCGCCGAGTAGTCAACGCGCTTTCCCAAAAGATTCTGTCTGAACCGTCCTTGTTTTCCTTTTAACATATCGGCAAGCGACCGTAATTGCCTTTTTTTGCCGGTTGATGCCATTGTCGCCTGACCTCTTCTGATGCTATTGTCTATCAACGCATCAACCGCTTCCTGCAGCATTCTTTTTTCGTTTCTGCTAATCACTTCCGGAGCGCCAAGCTCTATCAATTTTTTGAGACGATTATTTCTATTAATAACTCTTCTGTAAAGATCATTCAAATCCGAAGTCGCGAATCTTCCTCCGTCAAGCTGGACCATTGGCCTTAAATCTGGCGGGATTACGGGAAGCGTGGTCAGACACATCCATTCCGGCTTTATGTTTGCCTTGATAAACCCCTGAATGAAACGCAATCTTTTCATCATTTTTTTTCTTTGCGCGGACGACGCGGGCAGTTCTTTAATAGTTTTCTCAAGTTTGTTCGCCGTTTTTTTCAAGCTGATTTCTTTCAAGGCCGTTCTAATCGCTTCTGATCCAATATCGGCCTTAAAAACGGAAGCATATTTCATTGAAAGTTCTCTATATTCAAGCTCGGAAATAACACGCAATTTTTTAATGCTTTTTAATTTTTCTTTTGCAGCATCCCGCGCTTCTTTAATTTCGTTGATCTCGGGAACGGTCAATTTGTTTTTGCCGGCTTTAATTTTTGATTTATATTCCGCTTCAATACGATCGGCGATAACTTTCTTTTCTTCTTCATTAACTTCAAGAATTAAATAACTCGCGAAATAAATAACTTTTTCTAATTCCTGCACGGACATATCAAGCATCAGCCCGATGCTTGAAGGAACGCCCCTCAAAAACCAAATATGGGAAATCGGCACGGCTAATTTTATGTGCCCCATTCTTTCTCTTCTCACTATCGATTTTGTAACTTCCACCCCGCACTTATCGCAAATTATGCCTTTATATCTTATTCTTTTGTATTTTCCGCAATAGCATTCCCAATCCTTAGTCGGACCGAAAATTTTCTCGCAGAACAGCCCATCTTTTTCTGGTCTTTGTGTTCTGTAATTGATGGTCTCTGGCTTAAGAACTTCACCATAAGACCACTCCAAAACTTTCTCAGGGCTGGCGAGTTTTAATTTAACCGATTTAAAATCTTCCACTTTCGCGCTTATTTTGTTGGACATGGTTATTAAATTAAATTGTTAAATTGTTGTATTGTTAAAATTGCTATATTGTCGTATTGTAAAAACTGGAGTCCTGACGAAAGTCAGGAATAATTATTCCGTTTTTCCTCCCCGACTTTCGTCGGGACTCCAGCAACATTCTTCGCTGGTTTTTTTATTTGTTAGTCATTTTACTTTTCTATGAGTTTGAAGCTACCTGTAATTTCCAGTACATTCAATAGTTCCAATCATTTTTGCAATTTCAAGTTTTGTGTCTTCGTTATAATATTTGAATGAAATTTGAATATACATATCTTTCCTGTTCAAAGATGTTAATATTATATCTTTGTTGACTCCATAGTTCCAGATCCCGAATACTTTCGGGACGGGACTGTGGAGCCCGTTTGCAAGCGATTGCATTCAGGTTCCACAGCCCTAACGGGACTATAGAAACAACAGAGAATGCCTATTTCGTAATTCAAAGTAATTTTATAAAAATAGATATGCTGCGAAGTAATTTCTACCCAGCTTTAGCTGAGGGTCTGTTGGGCTTTAGCCCAACGAGCTTTCTTTGTCTCGCAAGGTTAAAACCTTGCAAACCGTGCGCTAAAGCGCCGTAGAATAATTCCTAATTTCCCAATATCTATTTCCCAATTTCCTTCACATCATCATCCGTTTCTTTTTTCTCCTCTGCTCCCACCAACTCAACATTCAACCCCAGCGCCTTTAATTCGTTTACCAAAACATGAAAAGAGGCGGGGATGTGCGGGCTTTTGATCAATTCACCTTTGATGATTGATTCATACGCTTTTGATCTTCCCAAAACATCATCCGATTTAATTGTCAGAACTTCCTGCAAAGTATGCGCTGCGCCGTAACCTTCCAGCGCCCAGACTTCCATCTCGCCAAACCTTTGTCCGCCAAACTGCGCTTTTCCGCCTAATGGCTGTTGCGTGATTAAAGAGTACGGACCAATAGAACGCATATGTATTTTATCTTCAACAAGATGATTAAGCTTCATTAAATAAACGATTCCCGCGGTAATTTTATTTTCAAATTCTTTTCCTGTTTTTCCGTCATAAAGCTGAACTTTGCCGTCCTCAGGAAGCCCCGCTTTTTTGAGCTCTTCTTTTATTTGTTCTTCTGTTATTCCAACCAATGATTGGCAGGCGACTTTATAGCCAAGTTTGTCCGCTGCCCAGCCGAGATGGGTTTCAAGAATTTGTCCGATATTCATACGGCTGGCGACTCCCAGTGGATTTAAAATGACATCAACTGGAGTTCCGTCATCAAGATAGGGCATATCTTCAATCGGCAAAATTGTTGAGATGACGCCTTTGTTGCCATGGCGTCCGGCTAATTTGTCTCCAACTGATACTTTCCTTAATTGGGCAACGCTTACCTGAATCATTTTTATTACTCCGCTTGGGAGTTTATCTCCGCGGTCTCTTGAAAATATTTTAACATCAACAACCTTGCCTTGCTCGCCGTGCTGCAAATAAAGCGAAGTGTCTTTAACATCTCTGGCTTTCTCGCCGAATATTGACCGCAATAATCTTTCTTCGGCAGTCAAATCACTCTCTCCTTTTTGCGTAATTTTTCCAACAAGAATATCGCCGGACTTTACTTCAGCTCCAATACGGATGATTCCATCCTCGTTCAAATTTTTCAATTTTTCCTCTCCTACATTTGGAATATCTCTTGTTACGACTTCCGGTCCCAGTTTTGTGTCTCTGACATCAATTGAAAAATCTTCAATATGGATTGAACTAAACCGGTCATCTTCAACAACTCTTTGCGAAATTATAATGGCGTCTTCAAAATTGGCCCCGCCCCAAGACATAAAAGCTACCAATAAATTTTGCCCGAGAGCTAATTCACCATCCTGTGTTGCCGCTCCATCCGCGAGCAAGTTGCCTTTTTTCACTGTCTGACCTTTCTTTACTTTCGGATGCTGCGTTATGCAAGTTGCGGCGTTTGAACGAGCAAAATTATATAAATTATATTCTTGAATTTTAAGTTTTGTCCCGATTTTTCGAGATTGAGTTTTGACCCTTACATGCGATCCGTCAACTTCAACCACTTTTCCGTCTTCTTTGGCAAGTACGACATGTCCAGAATCCACTGCTGCTTTTCCTTCAAATCCGGTGCCGATTATCGGCGATTGCGGAACAATACAGGACACGGCTTGTCTCTGCATATTTGATCCCATCAACGCCCGATGCGCGTCATCGTGCTCAAGAAAAGGAATAAGCGAAGTCGCGACGCTAATCGCTTGATTCGGAGAAACATCTATATAATCAATTTTATTGGCTTCCGCCACTCCCGGCTCGCCTTTAATTCTCGCTTGAACATTTTTATTTGTAAATTTTCCATCCTCATTGAAAGGAACACTGGCATGCGCGATTAATGATTCTTCTTCTTCCGCTGCGTCCAAATATACTATTTCATCTATCACTTTTCCGTTTAAAACTTTCCGGTAGGGTGTTTCCAAAAATCCATATTCATCTATCCTGCTGAAAAGCGCGAGGTGGCCGACTAATCCAATGTTTGGACCTTCAGGCGTTTGAATCGGGCAAATTCTTCCGTAATGGCTGCGATGCACATCGCGGACTTCAAAGCCGGCTCTTTCCCTTGTTAATCCGCCGGGACCCATCGCGGAAAGCCGTCTTTTGTGCTCAAGCTCGGCCAGCGGATTTACCTGATCCATAAATTGGCAAAGCTGGCTGGACATAAAAAACTCCCTGATAACGGCAATCAGAGGTCTGGTATTGATAAGCTGCGCCGGAGTAATTGTGTTAGGGTCAACGGTGCTCATTCTGTCTTTCACATTTCTTTCGGTCCTCATAAATCCCAAGCGAAATCTTTCCTGAATAAGCTCTCCTACAGTTCTCACTCTTCTGTTTCCAAGATGGTCAATGTCATCCCCTTGAGCGTCAAAAGAATTATTAAGGCGAATTATTTCCTTGACAGTCAAAATCAAATCTTGCGGCTGAAAAATTCTATGTTTAACGGAATCTTCCAGATCAACCTTAAGCCGCTGGTTTATTTTATGCCTGCCAACTTTTCCCAAATCATATCGGTCAAATTTAAAGAACATTCCTTCAATCAGCTGTTTCGCGTTGTCGGCTGTTGCCAAATCGCCAGGCCTGATTCTTTTATACACTTCAATAAATCCCTCCGCTTGCGATTTAGCGACATCCTTTTTTATGGTTTCCTTTATGAATTTAACTTCTCCCGTATCAACATCGGAAAATAAATCCAACAGTTTTTCGTCAGCGCCATTTCCAAACGCTCTAATTAAGGAAGTAACCGCCACTTTTCTCTTTTTATCTATCCTTACAAAAATAGCGCCGCTTGTTTCGGTTTCTATTTCAAGCCACGCTCCTCTTGTTGGAATTAATTTTGCCCCAAAGTATCTCTTGTCCTCTTTTTCGTTTGAGATGCTAAAAAACACTCCGGGAGATTTAATTAGCTGATTCACCACGACTCTTTCCACTCCGTTGATAATAAAAGTTCCGCGATCCGTCATCAGCGGCAATTCGCCAAAATAAACTTCCTGCTCTTTGGCGGAGTCGGTTTTTTTATTGGTGAGTTTTACCTTGCAGCGGAGCGGGGCTTCATAAGAAACATTTTTTTTCTTTGACATCTCCTCATCGTATTTTGGCTTGTCAAGGTAGTAGTCGGTAAAATCCAACTCTAATTCTTTGTTAAAGCTTATGATTGGGGATATTTCTTTTAAAAGTTCTTTTAATCCTTCTTCAATAAACCAAGTATACGAATCTATTTGCGTTTCAATTAAATAAGGAGGAGCTGTTATTTCGTTTATTTTTCTAAAATATTTTCTTGGTTTTAAATCTGCCGATTCTTTTTTGGACATATTGATTGAATATTAAAATATTAAGATATTACATTGTTACATTGTTACATTGTCAAATTGCTAAATTGTTATGCATAGCATAATAATATAGGAACTTGTTATATTACTGTGCTGTGCATAACAATTTAACAATTTAAAACACAAAAACAAAGCCAAACAGCAAAATACTGCAGGCACAAACTGCATTTTATCTACCTAATTGTTTTACAAATCATAAATTTGGTTTGAGAACCAAGTATAAATTAATTATACATATGGAATAAATATTGTCAACCCCGTTTCCAAGTTATTGTATAAATCTGGTATCATATTACAATTACAATAATAAAAATGTTATAATTGCAATTAGTTTTGACTATTATAGGACCTGCTGATTTTCTTCAATTATCCCTTTTCTCCCCCCCTTTTTTTGATAAGGAGGGACTGAGGGGGGGTTGGGAGGCTGGAATGGGTTGGAAAACTATCTATTATCTCCAACCACTTCTAACCTCTTCTTGTCTATGGAGGGGAGTAAACTGTATTTCGCAATTCAAAGTAATTTCTAATTTTCTATCCCATAACGCCTTTACCCTTTTCTAATTCATTATTTCTGCTATAATAGAACTATAGATAATTAACAAAATAATTATGACTGACTATTTTAACCAACTTAATCAAGCAATAGGAAATTATGCCGGAATAACCGCGGCTTCGTATTTTGTTTCCATAATGATCCTGATTGCATTTTTTGTAATCGCGCAGATTACGAATTTTTTGTTTAATAAGGTCTTTGTTATTTTAACCGCGAGAACGAAAACAGATATTGACGATAAGGTAATAAAAATATTAAATATGCCGATATTTTACTCCGTTGTTCTTTTCGGCGCGTACCAGTCGTTCATTTATATTGAAATGCTGTCAAAGTATTCCGGCGATTTCGCAAAAATCATAAAATCCATTGCGGTAATTATCTGGACATACGCGATCGCGAAACTTGTGAAAATCGCCATCAGCGAACTCGGGTTTAAATTTGCCGCCAAAACAAAATCCACTTTAGACGATGAACTAATGCCGCTCTTCCAGAAATTAAGCAATATAATCATCTTTTTTGCCGGCATAATGATTATTTTCAATATTTGGAAGATTGATATTACGCCGTTTTTGGCTTCCGCCGGTATTGCCGGATTTGTAATTGCCTTTGCTGCCAAAGACGCCATCTCCCATTTATTCGGCGGCATTTCTATGTACTTTGATCGGCCGTTTAAAGTCGGCGACCGCATTCAGCTGGAAAGCGGGGAAATTGGCAATGTTTTGGAAATCGGAATAAGATCAACTCGCGTTAAAACATTTGACGAGACGGTTGTCGTTATTCCAAATAGTATAATTGCGAATTCAAAAATTATTAATTACAATCAGCCGGAGTCAAAAATCAAAGTGAAAATGAAAATAAATGTCGTTTACAGATCAGATATTAAAAAAGTCAAAAAAACGCTTCTTGATATCGCGAATAAAATAGAGGGCATTGAAAAAGACCCCGCGCCTTCGGTTTATTTTTCAAATTTGGGAGATTACGCGCTGGAATTTCTCGTTATATTGTGGGTTGACAGCCCTGAGCATCAATTTGTCGCTAAGACAAAAATAAATGAAGAAGTGTATAAAAGATTTAACAAAGAAGGCATTTTAATTCCTTTCCCGACGCAGAGTATTTATTTGAAGGGTAAGGAATAAGATTTATTTAGTTATCAGTGTTTATCTGTATCCGAAGGTCTGTGTTTATCTGTGCGCTATTTAGAGTATGCTGATTTTCATCTATTTCTTATAAAAAAAATAAACTCAGAAAATATTAAAAAAATAATTTAGCTTGTTTTAGTCAATTCTGCCCGAAAATTCTCCTGATTCTCTTTTTCAAAAGGGGAATAATTGGAGAAAATCAGCAGATCTTATTTAATAAATTAGACACTGATAAACATTAACTAAAGCGTAAATAAACATAGGTTAACATAATAAGTATGGCAAAAATAGACGAATCAGTTTTCAAGGCGTATGATATCAGAGGAAAATATCCTGATCAGATAGATGAAAAATTTGCTTATAAATTAGGCAAAGGATACGCGACTTTTATTTTGAGGAAAAATTTGCAAGCGAAAAACATAGTTGTCGGATCAGATATGCGGCTATCATCGCCAGCGCTTAAAAAAGAACTGATTGGAGGCATTTTAGACAGCGGGCTTAATGTGATTGATGTTGGACTGGTTAGCACTCCGACATTTTATTTTGCGGTTGGCTATTACGGCTACGACGGAGGAATTCAGGTTTCCGCTTCGCATAACCCGAAAGAATACAACGGATTTAAGATTGTCAGAGAAAAATCTCTGTCTGTCAGTAAAAATACCGGGATCTTTGAAATTAAAGATATAATACTAAAGAATGAGTTTGCGAAAAGCGGGATTAAGGGCAAGATTTTCGCAAAAGAAAATGTTTTGCCGGATCTGGTAGACGACCAATTATCGGGAATTGACATTTCAAAGATCAAAAAATTTAAGATAGTCGTTGATGCCGCTAATTCTATGGGAGCGTTGGATATGGAAGAATTTTTCAAAAAGGTTTCTGCCGATCTGATAAAAATAAATTTTGAGCTGGATGGATCTTTTCCTTCCCATGAAGCGGATCCGCACAAAGAAGAAAATCTGGAATTATTAAAAAAAGAGGTTGTCAAAAATAAAGCGGACTTAGGAATTGCCTCGGACGGAGACGGAGACCGATATTTTTTTGTTGACGAAAAGGGGAATAGCTTGGAACAAGGATTTCTAAAAGGAATTATGGCGCAAATAGAATTAGCGGAAAATCCCGGCGCCGCGGTTTGTTATGATATAATTTCCAGAAAGATTACGAAAGATATGGCGAGCAAAGCAGGAGGGAAAGTAATTATCACTCCCGTCGGGCATTCTTTGATTGAGGAGATAATGATAGAAAAAAGCGCTATTTTCGGCAGCGAATCATCCGGGCATTATTTCTATAAAAAGCCCTATGGAACATTTGAAATGCCGATAATTTTAGTGGCAAAGTTTTTGAAGTTTTTATCGAAAAGCAATCTGCCTTTTTCTGAAACAATTAAAAGAATTGTTGAACCGTATATGGGCTATTTCTATTCTGGAGAAAAAAATTTCAAGGTTGCTAGTGTGGCGGAAAAATTAAAAGAAATAGAAAAAAAATACAGTGATGGAAAAATAATAAAAATTGACGGCGTGACAGTTGAATATCCTAACTGGTGGTTCAATGTGCGGGGGTCAAACACGGAACCAGTTATTAGATTAAATCTGGAAGCGGATAGCAGCGAATTAATGGAAGAAAAAACGAAGGAGGTTTCGGAGATAATGAAGAGATAAAAATAATGAAGAGATAAAAAATAAGCAGAACTTTTCCGGCTTCTGCTTTTTTTTATTTTAAAAATAAATTTGTTTTCTTTTTTTTCTTCCAGAGTCGGTTTTCCTTTTAAAAATCCTTTCTTCATATCCCATTTCTGCCTGAATTATCAGAATGGTCATTGCGTATTTCCTATGCAACATTTTTACATCTTCTATTGTTATACTATTTATAATATCCATAACAATAGGCGACGCGATTCTTGATCCCATAGCAGCTATTATTTTAACCTCTTTTGGATCAATATGCGCTATCGAAGGTTTTATATCGGGGTAAGATAACGCAAATTTTGGAATAAGTTCTTCTTTTATTCTCTTTTCTCTTTCAAATACTATTTTCCAAAGAGATTTTTTTAGCAAAGGTTCAATATGAAAAATTAAGTGGTATAAGTCATTTGGACATTGAGAAAATGCTCTTGAGCCATCAAACCAAAACCATTTAATTTCTGCGCCGCAGATCGGACATTTCATTTCATTTGATTCCTCCTTTTTGTTTATTTGAGCTTATCTTAATTTAAAATTTCACTAATGTCAAACACATATATTAGTCCACCTCATTCTGGACAATAAGTTATTGTTAATCATATAATCCATTCATAGAGAGTTGACCTTTTAGCCCCGTAAGCGTCCGTGGTCGCTTGAAGTCCGTATTTTCTCCAGAATCTAAGAATCTTTAATCTTTGTTTGGCTTCTTTGGTGATCATATGAGTATATTTA
>Ga0190345_1000177_pt1 | contig 20493 bp, 8 predicted proteins | sample 48721334_MG_FD_161674 | JGI IMG/M metagenome (GOLD analysis project Ga0190345, IMG submission 161674) | Hydrothermal vent microbial mat bacterial communities from Southern Trench, Guaymas Basin, Mexico - 4872-13-3-4_MG | ecosystem: Environmental > Aquatic > Marine > Hydrothermal vents > Microbial...
TTGCGGTTGGTTTTAAATCCCTTATTATATACAATCCTTGTTGCGGTTGGTTTTAAATCCCTTATTATATACAATCCTTGTTGCGGTTGGTTTTAAATCCCTTATTATATACAATCCTTGTTGCGGTGGTTTTGAAAACATCAAGCGTTTTCAAAAGCCGTTCAATTTCCGCCTCCCTATGCTTAAACCAATCGGTTGACCAAATCCGATAAACTGTCCACCCCTTACTTTCGAGAATTTCTTGCCGGAGCCGCTCACGATCTCTCAACGACTTGGCAAAATGATAATTTGCGCCATCACACTCAATACCCAAAATATATTCGCCCGGCTTTTCAGAGTGGAGAACCCCAATATCAATACGAAACCCCGCGACACCCACTTGCAACACGGTTTTATAACCGTGTTTTTGAAGGATTTGAGACACCGCGATTTGAAAATCGCTATAAGCTTCTTGACGGGTTGTGCTAGCGTCGATGGGCAATTGTCCCGTTTCGGCATATTCTAAGTAGGTTTTGAGTATCTGCACCCCGCGTTTGGCATTATTTTTTGGCTGTATGTTGCTAGAACGCATGGAGGTGAATAAATCTAGCCGTTTTTTGGCGCGTGTAAAAATGACATTCAATCGTCGCCAGCCCATTTCATGCGAAATCGGCCCAAAACGCTGAAAAACCTTCCCAGTTTCTGGATCGGCACCATAAGTGGTGGAGACAAAAATAATATCGCGCTCGTCTCCTTGAACATTTTCTAAGTTCTTGATAAAAAAAGGCTCTGTGGTGTTTTCTGTCGATTTTATTTGTTCCTCTAGCAAGGGTTCTGCTTGACAGCGTTGCTCCAACACCTCGCTAATCAAGGCTTGTTGCCTCATATTAAAGGTTGCCACCCCCAAACTTAATTCCGGGGTATTTTTAAAATGCGCTGCCACCGCCGCGACAACGGTTTCTGCTTCTTTTTGGTTCTGCCCCTTAAAGTAGGTAGCGTTTTCTACATAATTAAGATGCACACCGCAGCCTTGATGTTGAGGCACCGGGGCGGGAAAGACGATTAATTCGTTATCATAAAAGTGATGATTAGAAAAGGCAATTAAACTTTCATGCTCGGAACGATAATGCCAGCGTAGCCACCCCTTTTGATAGGTACTAACACAACTATCCAAAATGGACTCTTGCCCCTCCAACGCTGTCGTTTCCTCCTCTTCTTCATTGACGAGTCGTTCAAAGAATTGAGTTGGCGGTAATTGTTTCGGATCGCCCACGATCATAATTTGCTTGCAGCGGGCAATGGCACCCAACGCGTCTTCAGGGCGCACTTGTGAGGCTTCATCTATAATGAGTAAATCAAATTCAATTTGCCCCGGTGCTAAATATTGTGCCACTGATAAAGGGCTCATCATAAAACAAGGTTTCATGGCTTGCAGTGCCTTGGTTGCCCGCCGAACCAATTGGCGAATTGGAATATGTCGCCGCTTTTTATTGAGTTCATGTTCAATCAGGCTTTTTTCGGTGAAAGTCGCCACGCGCCCCGCGCTATTACCTTCGGGAATCTGTTTTTGGGCAGTTTGATAAGCAATGCGTTGGCGGAAGGCTTTTTGCACTTTTTTATCTAATTCGGCAACGCGTTGGCGAAGATTTTCATAGCGTGTGCGCGTAAAACGCGCCAGCAGATCATGTTTGCGTATCAATTCCCGCCCCATACTTTGATAAACGGCATACTGAAAATGGAGGGGCGCAGATTTGGGCTTAATTTGTTGGGTAGTTATCGCGTCCGTGATGACTTTTAAGCCCATTTGGTCAAGTTCTTGTTTTATAACGTAAAATAGTGAAAGAGTCCCTAATAAATTAACCGAACTTTGACAAGTGTGGGTGGTTTGAACAATTTGTGTTAATGTGCAAGGTTTGTCGGTACAACGGAACCATTGCTGTGTATTTAATTCGCCAAATTCGGCCAGTTTTTGGCAATGTTCATGCAATAGAGCCAGATAAGCCTGATTTTTGGTTGATAACGTTTTCAAAAGAGACACTCTTCTCGCGGTGTCTTTGCTGATAAGCCATAATAATAGCGGTGTTGGCAATTTGCTTGCGGTTTGTAAATGGGTGAGCCAATCTGCCATATCAAACAGAACAATCGCATTGGTTTCAATGCCCTGATAGGCTTTACCAAATAATTGTTGAAGAAACGAGTTTTGATCGGCATCAAGGCGAATTTGCCTAGCTGTTAATAAATTCTGTACCGCGTTATGGGTGGAAACAATATGCTTATCGGTGAGATGGGGTAATTGTTGTTGCAATCTGGTGACGATTTGCTTAACGAAGCGGCACCGTTCCAATATTTGTTCGACAAATTCATTGACTAATAAATGAGAGTTGCAAGGTACATTGAGTTGTTCTGCGGCTTTAGTCACCCTAAGCCATTGTTCATACATAACGGCGGTGCTTTTTATAAGATGCCCGCGAGGATCGGCTTTTGTTGCTAATAATTTTTCTGCTTCTTCTGCACCCAGCACGCTGGCAAGCGTTTGCGCCCATTCAATGTGTTGTTCAAGTAATGCCCAATCGGTTTCAATGCCCAAAAAAATGCCACCAAACAGTTGTTGATATTGTGCCCGTTGCGTTTCTTGTTCCGTTTGCCGTTTGAGCGCAGCAAGTGCTTCTAACGCGTTAATCAATTGTCGGAGGTTAAATCGACGGGTTGCCAGAAACGCATTAACGGCGCGTTTTGCTCGCCGATAATCTCCCGATAAAAATGCCAACCAGTTTGCCCGATGCTTGCGGAGTTCATCCGCTAAAATCGCAATTTCTTTTGAGCTAGGTAATTTGTTAAGCAGAAAATCGTTTTTTTTATCCGCCCACTGTGCCGACAATTCCGCAAAGCTATCACGGGCATATTGAAAAACAATCGGGGTTGCTTCCAGCGCGTGTGCCGAATGTTTATTAATCACTAAATCTGGAGGGGCTTGCTCCGCTAATTCTCTCAATTGCAAAAACTTGAGAAAGTTTTCGACGGATTCAGGATTCTCTAACAAGGAGCGCAATTCCTCTTCCAATTTATCAACGTTTTTGATCAGTACCCGGAGTTCATTTGGCGAATCATTACCTAAACCTAATTTGTCCAATTTGCTGGTTTCATTGAGCACCTGTTGGAGAAATTTAACCGTGTATTCAGCAAGCCCTAAAAATTGAGTGGCTTGGCTCAAGAGTTGCTGATATTCTTTTTGATCCTTTTTGATCCTTTTTGATCCTTTTTGATCCAGTTGAAATTGACGGAGCCGTTCGAGAGTTTGCTTATTATTGAATAACTGAACCGCCGCCGCGCTATCAAACGGTGTTGGCATAGATTTTATTTCTGCCACGTTAATCTGAGTGAATGATTGCAGGGCCGCTAAATCTGTTGTCAACGGGATTTTCGTTTCTTCAATTAAAACCTCTAAATAAGCTTCGTAAGTCTGCGTTTCCAAAAACAGGCTGGACAAAATACCTTGAATGATTTCTTCATCGCCGGGCCAAATTTTTGTCGGTTTAAAGCCTTGCCAATTCAGTATCACTTTGTCAGAGAGGGCCTCATATTGTTCAGCAAATTCCTTTAACTTATTAATTTTATGATTAAAATCGTCGCGAGTATAAAAAGGGTTTTGAACTTCAAAGCGCAGATTTTCCCCAGCAAGCTCGCCCCGTAGTCTTTCCACCGCCCAAAAGATTTCATATATCCGCTCATCATTAGGCCCAATGGGGGTATTGACGAGATTGGAATAGGCGAGTAATCGCTTTTTTTGTTCAGCGAGGGCTTTGATATCAAAGTCTAATTGGGTGGCATCCTGATATTCTTTATTGAGCCGCTTTTTCAGATTGGCATGAAACACACTTTTTTGCGTTTTATGGCTATGCATCTCAAGGCAAAATTCTCCCAAGCCCACATTCTCCAAGCGTGAACTTACCACATCTAAGGCGGCTTTTTTCTCCGCGACAAACAAGACGGATTTATCTTGAGCAAGGGCAGCGGCAATGAGATTAGTAATGGTTTGAGATTTGCCAGTGCCAGGGGGGCCTTCAACAACGAGATTTTTCCCGTTCCACAAGGCATTCATAATGACAGTTTGTTGGGAGCTATCGGCATCAAGAATTAACGGGGTTTTTTCAGCGAGTGGGTGGGTATCTATTGGATAAATATCCCCTAACTCTCCTTTTTCTAAGGGATTTGCGGAAGTTTTTCCTGATCGCTCAACAATTCCCCCTAACTCCCCTTTTTCTATGGAGACTCTGGACGTTTTTCTGTCTAAGGGAGGGATAACATCTGTGGTGCTGTTCCCGACAAGAATTTGTTTGAGGTTGGCATTGTCGTGCAGTTTCGCATTATCTGGCCAGCTTGTTAAATCCTTATACATCAATAACTTAGTAAAACTAAACAAGTCTAAGCGGATATCGGGTACCACCGGCCAACGGGGTATTTTTTTAGCCATTTCAGCTACTTGCGCTAAATAGGCCTGTGGTTCGCTATTATCAGAAAATACGGGTAAAACCAAATTGAAATCGTTGGCTAATTTTTCCGCTAAGGAAATATTGGTTTCAATATCTTCGTCCCGATAGGACAGCACATACTGATAGATTGTAGAAAAACGCAGCCGTTCCAATTTCACCGGGATCAGGATTAATGGTGCTTTGATTGGCTCCGTCGCGTGTTTATTTTCATACCATTCTAAAAAACCGACTGCCAAATATAACAAGTTGCGGCCCGTTTCCTCGATAGAGGTACGCGCCTCCCGCGCTAATTTCTGGCACCGCCGTTCTAACACTTCCTCATGATGGGCGGTGTGTAGTAAACTTGTTTGTGTCTTTTTGGATTTTGACGGGATCGAAGTGGGCGGAGATAAAGTTTCATGACTGATAGTCGTCAACACTTCTTCCTGATGGGCGGTGTGTAGTAAACTGGCTTGCGCCTTTTTGGAGTTTGACGGGCGCGAAGCGGGCGGCGATAACGTTTCATGATTGATAGTCGTCAATTCTTGTGGGGTTTGACAATTTGGCAACGGCGCAAAAGTCATACCTTTACCTTCTTGCACCAATTGATTGAAAAGGTTGTCAAGCTCGGTATCCACGATATGTACTGTCCGCACTTTTTCTTTATAGTTCAGCAATTGATTACGCTTAGAAAGATCAAGTAAACGTTGACGGATACTCTCTAATGATTGCAATGTGGTTAACGTAGCGTCTGACATATTAATCTGCTTTAATTAAGGACATTAATTGCCAAAATAAATTTTGGACTCCGCTGAATAGACTGAAAGTACAACGGATGAAAGGGAATAAACGTATTTACTGATTGTAACTTTTTTTATTGAAATGTCTAATTTTTAAAATTTATTATATCAATACCATACTTATTAACATTCAACCCCTTCGGGGTTGGTACGTTGGGGGCACATTTCCCACAGGTTGCATGCACCTGTGGCTATTATCTCGCGCAGCGAGTTACTGCGTTTCATATTCAACCCCTTCGGGGTTGACGCTATTCACTATTGGCTTTTTTGAAATAATTAAAATGAACATCTATACAAGCAAAAATTTGCTCAAAGAGGTGAATTATGACAAAGTTGATAGAATTTGAAGAGACTGAATATGATAAGGTGCATGATATGCCATCAAGAAACCATCGTTTTGTACAAACTCGGATAGCAAGTCTGTTATTCAATGACGACAGATTCACGCCGTTTGTGGAATTAAGTTTGGATGCGAGTCAGATAGACTTAAGCCAATTTGGTCTCAAAACTAAAGATGAACTCATACCAGATGTGTGTGTCTACCCAAGTAATGTGGGCTTCAATGATGATGACGATGAGCTTAAAATGCAAAAAATGCCTTTGTTGGCGATTGAAATAATCTCACCAAAACAAGGGATTAGTGACATTTTAGCAAAGTTTAAGGCATATTTTGCGCTGAATATCAAGTCGTGTTGGTTGATTACGCCGGCGATCAAGGCGGTAACTATATACTCACAGCCTAGTCGTTTCAAAACGTTCAGCATAGATACTGCTGAAGTTGATACTGAAGTTAATCTTGATATCATAGATAAGACAATGGATATTCATCTGCCCCTTCAGAAAATTTTCAAAAGGTAAATAATTAGACGTCCAAGATAAATCTTGGACTCCGGATGAAATAGAGGTAAATCCAATGCAAGTAGCGTTATTCAAACATAGGATATTGTTAACCACACAGAATACGATAAGCTAAATCAAAAGTATCGTAACGAGGTATAACGTCATGGCACTGGCACAATTTAATGATATCCTGAATCCTTACTATGAATTGCTGAAAAAAGCACCGTTTTTAATTAAAATTCATGATGACTCTGGGCACACAGTGGCTTTAGAATTTATTGAAAGGTTGATGGAAACGATGGGGGATAACCCTGACGATCCACTTTGGCCCTTATTTGAGATGGTGTCTAAGGCAGTCACTCATTATGAAACGATGGTATATCCTGAAACAATCAATGAGTTAGAAAAACATCAAGGGCCTTTACCAACACTGCGTATTTTAAGGGATCAATACCACAAAAATTTGTCTGATTTCCCTGAAATTGGTAATCAGGTGGTCGTATCCGAGGTATTAAATGGCAAACGCGAGTTAAGTTTGGAACAAATACAAAAACTTGCAAAACGATTTGATCTGCCGATTTCAATATTTATAGATTCAGTAGTTGAGAATGATGCTAAAAATAATTGATCGCCTTTAGTGGGCCAGCTCATCGTTGGCGAGAGTTCGCGTTTAGTGGGCCTGTTCATCGTCGGCGAGCGTTCGCGTTTAGTGGGCCAGTTCTTCGTTGGCGAGCGTTCACCTTTAGTGGGCCAGCTCGTCGTCGGCGACTGATCGCGTTGAAGGAGCCATTCTCAACTGATTAGGCTTCTGGGCACTGGGGTCGTTCAATGGGATAATCCTTCAGTAGTTCCAAAAAATCAACAGGTAATCAATGACTTATAACTTTTTCCGACCTAATTGTAACCGATTGATTTTATAGATTTCCCATTCAGTGGCCCCAGTGCCAAATCAATCCGTTAAAAACTTTTCAATACAAGTAAAACTTGGCTCTAACACTCTATGGCCCACAATTTTTCAGTTCAAAAAATAGTTTTTCTCAACTAATTATTTATTTTCAACCAATTGATTAATATAAAATTTATATAACTTCTTGAAAATTAAAGTCGAACTCACGTTACTAGATAAATGCTGAAACCTCAACAGATAATCTTAAATCAGCAAGCGTAGGCTGTGTCAAACTCAGAAATCCGATTTCTTGAAGAAATCGGATTTCTCAAATGGTTAGGAATGAGTTTTGGTAATAGATAAGAAAAGTACATCAAATGTAGTCGCTCTACCCGACGAAACGATTGGACGCTCGTGCAGAAGAAAAGCTATTATCAAGAGTCGAACGAAAGAGGGCCTTCTTCAAATTTGAAGTCACTCAAATGACAACATGGCCCTCAAAAGTTGTTCGGCTCTTAACCATAAAAAATACGTGGTTATTTGAGATAATTGGAATCCAAAGCTACCAAAAGTATTTCCGCTCTCAGGCACTAAGCCGTTTGTAGTAGAGGCTTTAGCCACCAAACCGTTTGTAGTAGTGGCTTTAGCCACTAAACCGTGATTGGGCCGAGGGCCATGAGTTGAAATCCGTTGAGCCATTATGCAAGATGGCCCTAGTGCAGGATCGCTTCAGTCTCGATACCACCTCAGCCAACAGCTAAAGCAGTTGTCTAAAAGCTTAAGTACCCTAAAGGGCACTGGAATTCAGTCTGCTTGAGCAGACTTGAGCTTTTAGCGCAGAGGAACCGCTCATGGCGGGGTGGTACGGGAACTTCTGCTTTCGTGTACTACTACCTTGTCAGCTTGTCGGGTAATTTTCGCTGTGGTGGGTTTAGCTTCGCTGACTTCCAGTTCACTGCGTTCTGGGTGGCTACCCCAAGTGCTTAATTTAATGGCATTGAGGTTTCACTTGGGGCTATTCTCCCTTCGGGGTAAGTAAAGTAGTAAGCTCCCATGTTTTTTCAGGTTCCCACGCACCTGTGTTCATCGTTATACACAAGTAAGTGTTTTGAGACGGGTAACTCATTGATGGTTCCCAACGCCAGTGTCCCGTTAAACTTGTTACTAAGCATTCAATTTGAAGACAAAAGGTGGTTATGATGCTTGAAACTCATAAGCAAGTGTTTAAGGAAGTCTTAACGCTTCCACCAATGGAGAAAATTGATTTGGTTGACCAAATCTTGGCCAGTTTAGATCGTCATGATAAAGAGATAGACGCTCTCTGGAGTCAAGAACTTTAAAATCGGCTTTATCCATGTCATACCATGCCGGTAGAATGAAGTCAATTCTACTCAACCAAGTTATTTCCAAATACCAACGCCATGAACATTAATTTATTAGAAATAGCCGATATTGAACTTGAAGAGGCTATAGCGTTTCATAACTATCAATCAATCGGCGGGACTGGTTAATGAGTTTTTAAGGGAAGTGCTTGAAGCGATAGAACCTATCAAACTCTTTCCAAATGCATGGCACTTATGTTCTAAAAATACGAGACGGTGTATGTAGAATTAAGCGGTTTCCTTATGGGATTATCTATCAACTGCTTGATAATGAAATACTCATTGTTGCCATAGCTCTACAGAGAGGGCCATGAGTTGAAATCCGTTGAGCCATTATGCAAGATGGCTCTAGTGCAGGAGAGCGGAAATATTAATACCACCCCCAGCCAACAGCGTCTGAAAGCTAAAGTAGGCTAAAGCCTACTAACCGTCTTGCAGTGCCCTTCAGGGTACTTGAGCTTTTAGACAACGGCTTTAGCCGTTGGCGTTGGGGTGGTATCGAAACTTCCGCTTTACTGTACTAGTGCAGGATCGCTCCAATACCCAGACCACTCCAGCCACTTACAGCTAAAGTACGTATCATGGCACTGCAAGAGGCTCAGTAGGCTTTAGCCTACTTTCGCTTTTAGACAACGGCTTTAGCCGTTGGCGTTGGGGTGGTATCGAAACTTCCGCTTTACTGTACTAGTACCTTGTCAGCTTGTCGGGTAATTTTCGTTCTTCGCTGTGGTGGGTTTAGCTTCGCTGACTTCCAGTTCGTGGAACGAAACCCACCCTACAACCCGACAAAATAAAATTGACGGAGTACTAGTGCCGGAGAGCAAAAATCCTCGTACCACCCGCCATGAGGCTCTCGCTACCCTCCATGGCGGGAGGTATGGGGATTTCCGCTTTCCTCACGTCAGAAATCCTATTTCTTCAAGAAATCGGATTTCTCAAATGGTTAGGAATGAGTTTTGGTAATGTAACCCTCTTTACTTTTAATAAAATAAACAAACATCGCTGCAAAATCGGGAGCAACGGATTGTTTGACGGACTCAAGTGCCAGCAGTGATTCGGCCCATGCCTTGAGTTTAGGGTAGTTCTGATATCCCTCAAAGGAAAAATGTTGCGCTAAAATATCAGAACGCATAAATATCGGGGCATAAGTCGCATCGACTAAAGAAAAATCCGCACCATTAAAAAAAGGCCCGTCTTGCAACTCATTTTCCAACCAATGGAACTTCGCCAAAATATCACTTTGACACTGCTCTAAGGTTTCGGCGTCTTGAGCCGTCGCCCAAAAATGTTGGTTGATAACCAATTCCGAACCAAATTCAATCCAAGCGCGATTATGGGCCTTTCGTAGGGCCGTGTTAGGGTGAAAAGTAGGGGAGTAGACTTCATCCAAATACTCATTGATAACCGCAGATTCAAATAGCACCGTATTATCCACTCTCATGACGGGCACTTTACCCAACGGAGAAATCTGTTGAAACCACTCAGGGGGATCATGGATATCAATATAATTGATTTTAAAATCAACACCTTTTTGTAGCAAGGTAATCACAGAACGTTGCACGAAAGGGCAAAGTTCAAAACTAATCAGTTCAGGCAGACTTACGTCAGTCATTATTAAATCCTATAACGTTTCAGGAAAAAAAAAATTCAAGCCAACAGCACAAGCCGCGATCTCGCAATTGGAGTCCAAAGCTGAAGCTTTGGACGGCTCTGCTACAATTACGTCTATTTTTAACGGATTTTATCACTCATTGATTTGACTTATGTCAATTCAACCCTTAATTTCGCATAACTACCCGTTTGTAGTAGGCGATTTATCGCCTCACGCACACAACGAGTCGTCCAAACTTTAGTTTGGCAATCGTCCAAACTTTAGTTTGGCAAGAGCCCCAAGCCAAGGGCGTTGCCCCTTTTTATATTAATATCGTACCAAAGGGGCTAACTTTAAAACCTCTCTCAGCCCCTTCGGTAAGTATTATTAAAGCCAGGGGCAACGCCCCTGGCTTAAATCCGTCCAAACGTCAGGAAGGAAATCTTGGACTCCTGACTGCCAAGATAAATATTGGACTCCTGCCAAGATTTATCGATGACTCCTTTAAAATATTGGACACCTGTAGTTGCTTTATCCTTTTTTATAACGAATCCTTGTAGTTGTTTTATCCGTTATAAATCTTCGACTCCTGCTAAGACTGCCAAGATAAATCTTGGACTCCTGTTGACCCATTACCCATTACCATTCAACGAGACAACCACACGCGCATCAACGAAATCAGTTTATCAGTGTCCACCGGTTTAGACAAATAATCATTCGCGCCCGCTTCGATACATTTGGCTTTATCGCCCTTCATGGCTTTGGCGGTGAGAGCGATAATGGGCAGTTTGCAAAAGCGTTCTTGCGCTCTAATCTTCTGCATGGCTTCATGTCCGTCCATTTCTGGCATCATAATATCCATCAAGACAAGATGAGTGTCAGGATGATTATCCAAGAATTCCAGTGCTTCTTTGCCATTTTCAGCTATCAAAACTTCCATGTCTTTGTCTTCCAAAACCGTTGCCAAGGCAAAGATATTACGCATATCATCATCCACAATCAGCACTTTTTTATGGCGTAGGATGGCCTCCTTGTCATGTACCATTTGTAGCATTTTGCGTTTTTCTTGGGATAAATTGGCTTCTACTTGATGGAGAAACAGGGTGGTTTCATCCAACAAACGTTCCTGCGAGCGAACCGCCTTGACGGTGATATGTTCATCACATTGCTGTAATAGCTTGATTTCGGCCGAAGTCAGTTCTCGGTGGGCATAGAGAATGACGGGTATTTGGGAGAAGTTTTCTTGATGACAGAATTGTTCAAGCAGTTTGATGCCAGCGCCGTTTTCGACATCGATTTCGACGACAATGCAGTCAAACGCTACTTTATTGAGGTGGGAAGTGGCTTGTGTCAGGGTTTCCGCAAGCAGGGTTTGGACTTCCTCGCCGCCGACGATATCTAAAATCTCTTCAAAACGTAATTCATTATCAACGACGAGCAAGATTTTTTTCAGGGTTTTGGTGATAAACTGTTGTATCTTTTTAAAAGCCTCGCTCAATTCTGCCAAATTCACCGGTTTAAGCGAATAACCGATAGCGCCCATCTTTTTGGCATCTCTCGTTAAATCGGAGGCGGACATAAAATGTACTGGAATATGTCGGGTTTGGGGATTATCTTTGAGCCTTTCCATGACGCTCCAACCGTCTAGTTGCGGTAATCTCACATCGAGAATAATGGCATGGGGTTGGTATTCGTCTGCCAAAAGTAAGCCGGTTTTGCCATCTTCGGCGACAAGGCATTTAAAGCCTCGTTCTCGTGCCAGTTGCATGAGAATGCCATAAAATTGACGATCATCTTCAATAACCAAAATGGATTTGTCCGACGGTTGTAGATTGTCTCTGTCGTCGGCTATTTTTTCATGCGTCGTGTCATCTTGAGAAACCAAGTTTGTTGAAACTCCTTGGTTTCTACTTTCTTGAGAACCCCCGTTTTTTGAAAAAACGGGGTTTCTATTCTCTCTCGGTTCGGGTTTTTGCCCGTCGTCTAGCGGCAGGTAAAGCGTAAAAGTGCTGCCTTTACCTTCTTCACTGTCTAATTGAAGTTCTCCACCGAGCAGTCGGGCTAATTGGCGGGAAATGGATAAGCCTAGCCCGGTTCCCCCATAGCGGCGGCTGGTGCTGCCGTCCGCTTGTTGGAAGGCTTCAAATATAACTTTATGTTTTTCTTTGGGAATGCCAGCGCCGGTATCGGCGACGCTGAAAGCCAAAATATCCCCTTGGGGGGATTTTAATTTTATATCCAGTTTTATTTCGCCTTTGTCAGTGAATTTAAAGGCATTGGACAGCAAGTTGTTGATAATTTGTTGAAGCCGTTGCGCGTCAGTCCGCAAGACGGGGGGCAAGTCATCAGCAACGGTGATGTCCAAAGCCAGTCCTTTTTTCTGTGCAACATGGCGGAATTTTTGTTCAACGGTCTCTACCAGCGCCGCCAGTGGCATATCTTCAAGATGAACTTCTATTTTACCGGCTTCCACCTTGGATAAATCGAGGATTTCGTTGATGAGTGTGAGCAAGTCGTTGCCGGCACTGTGAATCGTCCGCGCATATTCTACTTGTTTGTCAGTTAAATTGCCTTCGGTGTTACCTTTCAACAGTTGTGCCAGAATAAGCAGACTGTTTAATGGGGTACGTAATTCATGGGACATGTTGGCGAGAAATTCCGATTTATATTGACTCGCCAGTTCCAGTTCTTTCGCTTTGGTTTCAATGGCTTGTTGGCTTTTTTCTAACGCGATATTTTTTCCCAGAATGGCCTCTTTTTGTTGCTCTAAATCGCCAGTGCGTTCTTCAAGTTCTTCGTTAGCATGACGCAGTTCTTCTTGTTGGGTTTGTAATTCTTCGGATTGGCTTTGCAGTTCTTCATTGCTTTGTTGTAGGGCCGCCTGTTGACTTTGCAATTCCTCGGTTTGGCCTTGCAATTCTTCAGATTGCGCCTGGGTTTGTTGCAAGAGTTCCTGCATCTGTTGGCGTGATTGGGCCGAATTGATGCCAATAGCAATCGTTGGCATCACTTGATTGATAAATTCAATCTGCACTTCTGTAAAGACTTTGAAAGAGGCGAGCTCAATAATACCTTTGAGCGTGTTTTCGTAAAGAAACGGTGTCACTAAAATGGTACGGGGTGTGCTGCGTCCCAATCCCGATTGAATGCAGATATAGTCCACCGGGGGTTCGGTAATAATAATCGTTTTCCGTTCTAAGGCCACTTGTCCCACCAAGCCTTCACCGATTTTAAATTCATTTGACAGTTTTTTACGCCACGTATAGGCATGACTCGCTATCATTTTCAGGTGGCCGTGCTTAGGGTTTTCTTGAAACAGATAAAGTGCGCCAATTTGGGCTTCTAGGTAGGGAGTCATAAAATTAATTGTGTTTTCAGCGAGTTGTAAAACCTCTTGTTCACCACTTAGCTGGTCATTTAATTGAGTTTGCCCTGTTTTGAGCCAATTTTGTTCGGCATTTTTGGCCGTCGTTTTCGCCATCTGGGCTGCGGCGGATTCCAAGGCTTTTTTGATTTGTACGAAGTCGCCTCGGTATTCGGTATCAGGCATAATGTGCAAGTGGCCTTCCACTAATCCTTTAGACACGCGAACAATATCTTCAATCACTTGCTGCAAGCAGGTTAAGGTGGTTTCGATGGCGTTTTTGATTTGTATAAAATCACCTCGGTATTCGGCTTTTGGCATGATGTGCAAGTTACCGTCGGCCAATCCTTGTGAAAGTTTTACAATATCTTCAATCACTTGCTGCTGAATGCTTAAGGTGGTTTCTAGGGCATTCTTGATGGGTGCAAAATCACCTTGGTATTCGGCTTTTGGCATGACTTGTAAGTTGCCTTCAGCGAGTCCTTGAGAAACTTGGACAATATCTTCAATTAATTGTTGTTTCTCCTTTAATTGTTGCTGATTAATACGAAATTGTTGATTGAAAGCTTCGGCTAAGAGGCGCAATTCTTGTGTGCCGGTTGGCGTTAGGGCAAAATCCACTGCTGTCACTTCGCGCTCCTGTAACTCGTTAATGTATTTGGCGACGGGAAGGCTCAATTGAGTTTGAAAAACCCATAAGACGATGCCCATACCCATCAAAATGAGGAAAACCATGATAACCAGGACGAAGGTGGCGGTTTGGGTTTTGCGTTGAGCGGCCTGAACTTCTCGCGCCGTGCGTGCATTCATTAGGCGCTGAAATTGGGCAATGGGTTCCATGATAATGTGCTTGTCGGCCTCGTATTGGGCATCAAACATGATTTCTCTGGCAACTCTCTTTTTGTTCTCGGCACTGAGTTTGATATCTTCGCCACTGAGTTGCCAAGCCGCGACAGCGGGGTGCATTGAAGATTTGGGGGTGCCTTGGGCCTCCAATACCAGGCGCATGGAGCGCGTTTCGGTGGCAACGAGTGCGTCGGAATTTTGCTTGGCTAATTTGAGCCGGTCAAATTCTTCCAGCGGAGCCTTCGATTCCTTGATGTGGGCCAAAACCTGGTCTCGGGTTTTGGTGACTTCGATTTCTTTCCAGTAATTTTGAAGGTGTTTAATGTTGCCGGTGACGGCAAATTTACGGGCTTCATCGGTCAGATAGTCGGAGGCATCAGCTAGATCGATGCCCAGTTGTTTGAACTCGGCTTGCCGGGCGACGGCTTTATTGTGTTCTTGGATAGCAAGTCCAGCGAAGTAAACGCTGCCGCCTAGCAGAAGCGCCATTAAGAAAGATGCAATACCGGCGATGGTGTTGATGGTAGATTGTTTGATAATCATTGTTACTTTTTTGGTAATGGGTAATTTTTTCAGTCAAGGGCCATCAATCATTTCACAACATGGCCCTCAAACGCCAGTTTGACTTTTTATCCGTTTATCCACGTCATCCGTTGTACTACTTAACCGAACTGTGAAAATGGGAATGCGCCCGGGCCATCAATTTGACAACATGGCCCTCAAACGCCAGTTCGACTTTATCTCGTTTCGCTCTCAACGATGTTTCGTTCTTCGCTCCGCGAGATAACGATGTTTCAGTTTTTAACAGTGTAAAGTATAACTAACTAGTGCAGTAAAGCGGAAATCTTCATACCACCCTACCGCCAACCACCTCAGCCAACAGCTAAAGCGGTTGTCTAAAAGCTAAAGTAGGCTAAAGCCTACTAACTCTCTTATGAGTACCCGTGCAAGAGTTTGAAAGGTTTATGGATACAAAAGTAATTGTTTTTGTTATGTTTATTTTTTTTTAAGACCTGCACGGGCATTTAGTGCCCTTTAGGGTACTTGAGCTTTTAGACAACTGCTTTAGCTGTTGGCTGAGAAATCTTGTTGCCAGATGGCCTTGGGATTGGAGCGATCCTGCACTGGTATTCTGTCAATGTTCTATTGACGGGTAACAGGTTTTAACTTGGCACTGCCAAACTAAAGTTTGGACTCCGGCACTGCCAAATCATAAAAATCAATGAATTATAAAAAAGTATTAATTGAAAATTATTTTATCAGGTTTCTCCTGTCGTCGAAATGAAATCTTTGTTCATTTTTCATTTTTCATTTTTCATTTTTCATTCGCATTGATCACTGTTTTGCTTGTGCAAGGCTGACGCATCGGTAATGAGTTGATGAAGATGCAAGATTAAGTCTTCTTGATTGCAAGCGTCTTTTTTGAAGACGGTTTTTACATGCTTATTTAAGTCGGCTTGCTCTTGGGCACTGATATTTTTCGCTGTCAATACCACAACTGGCGTTGAACGCCATTTGTCATTGTCTTGCAAACGAGCCAAAAATTCAAACCCATCCATCACAGGCATTACCAAGTCCAGTAGAATCAAGGCAGGTTTTTTATGTTCAAGATGTTCTAGGGCAACTTGTCCATTTTCGGCTTGAAAGACGTGCCAACCTTTAAATTCAAGGAGAGGGCTAATGCTTTCGCGGCACATTTTATCATCGTCAACAACCATGACTAAACCGGGTGAATCCTCACCGATGTGGTATTTTTCTAAAATGGCGGCCAGTTGATGACGCACTTCAGCTTTGTCAATGCACTCTGTCGCACCCATAGCCGAGCCTTTTTGTTTATCTTCTTCCATAGTGATCATAATCACCGGGATGTGTGCTAAGAGCGAATCATTTTTCAGAGTGGATAGTATCTGCCATCCTTCCATATCAGACATCTGGACATCAAGAATAATGGCATCGGGACGGAGTTTGTAAGCGAGTTTGAGCGCTTCATCTCTATTGGCAGCGACGGCTACCGCATAACCGAGTTTGCTTAGGTCATTTTTTAGGCTATCACGCACACTGGCATCATCATCAATGACGAGCACAATCCCATCTCCCTCTAACAATGCGGATATTCCCGATTGAGTAACCGAGGATTTTTTGTCTGGGAGTGTTGCTATCTGGACTTGTACTGGCAAAGAGAGCATAAAGGTGCTACCGATCCCAAATTCGCTTTCTACCCAGATGCTACCGCCCATCATTTGAGCGAATTGTTTGGTAATGACTAAACCTAAACCGGTGCCACCATAGCGGCGGGTGGTAGAAGAATCTGCTTGAGTAAAGGGTCGAAATAGTTTTTGCTGTTGTTCTTCTGTCATGCCAATGCCATTGTCAGCCACGCAAAAATTTCTCCATTCGCTATCACGCTTGACTTCAAGACGAATGACACCCTTTTCGGTAAATTTTGCGGCGTTGCTGATTAAATTCAACAGCATCTGGCGTAATTTGGTGATATCAGTGTGCATGTTACCCAAGTTGTCATCAAATACGATTTTCAGGGCGTTGGTTTTTTTCTCAACCAGTGGTTGAACGGTAGCAATCACTTCATTGAGGATAGTGGCAAGATCGAAAGTTTCAAGAAACAAATCCATCTTGCCAGCTTCTATTTTAGAGAGATCGAGTACGTCATTGATCAGTCCCAATAAATGCTTGCCAGCCGCGTAAATTTTTTGCAAATCTGGAACAAAATATTCCTGCCCGGCGTCTTCGGCTTCTTCCTGTAACATTTCGCTATAGCCAATGATGGCATTTAACGGAGTACGGAGTTCGTGACTCATATTTGCCAAAAATTGACTTTTCGACCGGTTAGCGGCTTCAGCGACTTGTTGTGCTTGCTCCGCTTGAATCCTAGCCGTTTCTGCTAACCTTTGTGCTTGTTCCGCTTGATTTTTAGCTTCCAAGAATTCGGCCGTGCGTTCCTCAACTCGGTGTTCCAATTCGTTGCGTGCTTTTAATAGTTCGGCCGTGCGTTTGGTAACTTTGCGTTCCAAATCAATTTTATGCTGACGATCTTGTTCAATAAAACGCACATAGGACTTAATTCTGTTAATTAATTGAGGCGCATCAATGGGTTTCGTCAGATAGTCAACCGCCCCAATCTCAAAACCTTTTTGCTGGAATTCTTCCGATTTATAAGCCGCAGTCAGAAAAACAATGGGGATATATTGAATTTTGGGCCGTGATTGGATGATTTTTGCCGTTTCAAAACCATCCATGCCGGGCATTTGCACATCAAGAATAATCAAATCCACCTTTTTTTTCAGAAGGATTTTTAAGGCGGCTTCCCCTGATTGCGCTTGTAAAATGTTAGCATCAATATATTTTTTAATCAGAGTATGCAAGGTAAAGAGATTGTTTTCATTGTCATCAACAATCAGTACATTAATCGGTTCTATATTTGACATATTCAGTTATCAGTTATCAGTTATCAGTTATCTGTTATTATACGGAACGAACGTACTTTAAAACAGTGAAAATGAAAATACGAGTGAGTGATTGAATTAGTTATAAAATGAGTCATTTACAATAAAAATTTTCAGGTTTCATTTTTCATCCTTTTTGTAGGGTGCCAGTTTTAGCACTTGATTTATTATCTACCTATCACTATCTATATTTATAAAATGAATAATAAATATAGATTACATGAGTTTGCTCAAATAATTGGTCGCTCCACCAGCACACTGCGACGATGGGATAAAGAGGATCGTTTAGTAGCAAAACGTACTATCTCTAATCAATATACGATGATTCAGATGTTCGCCAAGTTTTACAATTAAAAGAAGAACCCGCCCTTAGAAAAGTAGTTGTCTATTGTCGCGTGTCATCAAAAAAACAGCAAAAATATTTTAATTCCTTTCTTGATGCCATGCGTACTTTTTGTTTAGCAAATGGCGTTGCTGTTGACTCTTGGATAACTGAAATTGCCGGTGGTATGAATTTCAAGCGTCCAAAGTTTAAGTTATCAGTTATTTCTCATAAAAAAGTTATCAGTTATCAGTTATCAGTTATACTGCACATGGTCACAATTTGCGTTTTTTTTATCTCGCTTCGCTCTGTTTGAGTTTGAGAATCGCGACACACCCCGTTCTTCCCCTCTATCGATGTGACTTGCCACAGTTTGAGTCCCCGGATTGAAGGGGGGAATTAAGGCAAGTCCTCTTACGTCATGGATGCAAGGGGTGTGTTATACTAATAAACAATGAAAAATGAGAAATGAATAGCAAAACACCAAAGCCAATAGCTTTAGCGATTGACTAAGGAGCTATTGTACCCTAAAAGCTGCTCGGCGTGGATGAGTTGTTATTAACACATCCGATGTTTGCTAAACATCGGATGTGTTTTCCAAGTTAAATGGCAACAAGTCAGCCCCAACGGGGCGATATTAATATAGCCAGGGGCAACGCCCCAATGCCATTAAGTTAAGGAATTAGAAACAAATAATCCCCCCCGCCTTTGGTAAAGCCGTCGTCTAATAGCTGAAGTGCCCTAAAGGGCACTGAAGACTCAATGGCATATCGTTTGCTTAGAAAAAATCAGCAATTTACCAGTCCCCTTTAGGGGACTTTAGCTTTGAGACAACGGCTTTAGCCGTTGGCTCTTTGTCGTTTATTTGTTAACTTAATGGCATTGGGGCAACGCCCCTGGCTTTGGGCGATATTAATATAGCCAAGGGCAACGCCCCTGGCTTTCTTTGGGTTTTAATAATTAATACGCCTTATAATTTATGATGAGGTTAAAATGACAATAGTCACTAAAATTTTGGCCGGCTCACTCATTTTTTGTCTGATGAGTTCGGTTGATGCCACCAGCACCATACCCATATTTCGTGTGGATGCTAAAGGTAAAACCGGCGCTGAAATTGGAGCAGCACTGGGAAAAGCTGTCAAAGAACAGTTTCCAGATATTGGAAAAAAATACGACAGCTATTTGGCGAGTTTTGTAGATCAAAATACCTTCAACTCTTGGGTACAAAAAAGAGTCAATTTCGTCAAACCCAATATTGATCAGGCGTACCAGGATGAAGTCAATGCGATAGTGTCTAATTGGGGTATTGTCGGTATTGATCAAGTGGGCGATGGTTATCTCTCCTTGAATGAGTTCTGGCTGTTACAACTCATTCCTGATATTGGGAGGAGAACAAATTGTTCAGGTTTTGGGGTGTTTGGAAATGTTTCAGCATTAAAGGCACCTATTGTTGGAAGAAATATGGATTGGAGAACGACAGAAGCCTTGAGAAGCATACAAGCCATAACTGTTTACGAATATGAAAATAGAACTTTTGTGAACATCGGTTTCGCCGGGTATGTCGGCGTGATTTCAGGATTTAACAGCGATGGATTGTTTGTCGCCCATTTGGATTCACCGCTGGGAAAGCGCTATCCTGAACCCATAGGTGACCATGCGATTGTCTTTGATCTCAGAAAGGTTTTAGAGAAAACCACCAAAATTTCTGCGGCGGCGATATCCTTGTCCAAGCAACAATACGGCTTCAGTCATAATATTCTGATGGCTGACACCAAGGATGTTGAAGTGTTGGAACAACCTCAGGGACAAAAAGCCCATCTCAGAAACGCCACAAGTCCTTTGAGAATAGAAATGTCGTGGGGAAAACCTAATCAAATTGCTGTCGTCAACTGCTTTGTTTTAAGGAATTCTCCTTTGAACTGCATCAGCAGTATTGACAGGTTTCGGTGGCATCGTTTTAGAACATTGGCTAAATTCAACAGTACTGATAATCAGGCCCATGTCAAAGATGTCATAAAGATTATGTTTGACAAGGTCAACCCTTATCAGGAAATATTCAACCAAAATACGGTACAATCTATAGTGTTTACCCCAAAAGACAAAAGATTGCACCTGTACACCGTGCCAATTTCTGGTATTCATAGCGCCCATCCGGTGATGTACGAGATACCTAATTTGCTACCAGTGTCACCTGTTCAAGAAACGTGGCTCAGTGATACGATCATGTATGTTCTTGCTTTCCTCATGTTAGGCAGCGTTTTATTTATTTCCTTTGGGAATAATGATTATTCCAAAAAAAGGGGTTAACTTTCATAGCCAACTACATCACTCGTAGGGGCAAACCGGCGTGTTTGCCCTTAAACCGGCGTGTTTGCCCTTTTTTGTATTTATACTCAACGTGGCCATAACTTGGATTTCCAGGGGCGGTGCCCCAATGCCATATCGTACCGCTTTTCGGTGAGGGCAACCATAAAGGATTGCCCCTACACGACATGACGATTTGTAGGGCAACCACAAGGGATTGCCCCTACACTTAATGGCATTGGGGCGGTG
>Ga0190345_1000181_pt1 | contig 20279 bp, 26 predicted proteins | sample 48721334_MG_FD_161674 | JGI IMG/M metagenome (GOLD analysis project Ga0190345, IMG submission 161674) | Hydrothermal vent microbial mat bacterial communities from Southern Trench, Guaymas Basin, Mexico - 4872-13-3-4_MG | ecosystem: Environmental > Aquatic > Marine > Hydrothermal vents >...
TATACATCCAAAAAAACGATGTGTGACGATATCATGGATTGGAAGGTGGTGGAATAGAAATGACTGAAATACCCATTATGCCTTTCGGCAAACATGCTGGCACACCAATCAGCGAGCTACCGCAATCATACCTGACGTGGATGTCGAAAAATCTGTCTGATAGATATCTCAGAATGTGTGCGGATGCTGTGCTGGCAGAGAAACGGATGCCGACCGAAGAGGAAGCGGTATATCTCGATCTCGATTCAGAGATCATCATCATTGATGCGCCGTTCAAGTTCAAGGATGACATCAAAACGCTGCCAGAACGATCATGGAACGCAGAAGCAAAGAAATGGACATCACCGCTATCAATGTTCGATAATCTGGTAGAGATGTTTCCAGAAGCGCAGATATCTTCAAGACTGAAGGACGCAGCAGGGATCTCAAGGACGCGACAGGAGACGCTGATGAAGATGAGCACATCCACCGACGCTGATATACCAGTAGATGATCGGCTATATCCATTCCAGCGAGCAGGAGTGGCATTCATCGAGGAAACAGGCGGTAAATGCATGATAGCGGATGAAATGGGGCTCGGAAAATCATGGCAGGCACTTACATGGCTCAAAAAACACCCTGAATTGCGCCCGGCAGTAATTGTATGCCCCGCGTCTATGAAATCCGCATGGAAAAACTTTGTAAAAGAAGTAATCGGGGTGGATAATGTCATACTTTCTGGAACAAATCCCAAGAATGGTAGTATAGGGGACATCACAATAGTAAACTACGATATATTGGATGCATGGAAAGAAAAGTTGTACAGATCAGCCGCAGTCGTGTTTGATGAAAGTCATTACATCAAATCGCCTGACGCGCAGCGCAGCAAAGCAGCGAAGCAGATAGCATATACATCGAAACACGTGGTGTGCCTCACAGGAACCCCTATCATGTCCAAACCGATTGATTTGTGGCAGCAGCTCAATGTAATCGACCCGATCACATGGAACGATAGATTCAAATTCGGGATTCGATATGCAGATGGTAAGCAAGTATCTATAGGCGGAAACAAGTTCTGGGATTTTTCTGGTGCATCGAATCTGGAAGAGCTGGCAGACCGGTTACGATCAACAATCATGATTCGGCGCACAAAGGAACAAGTGCTCCCAGACCTACCAGAAAAGATATACGAATGTATACCGGTTGATATCACGAATCGACCCGAATATGATGCGATTGATGATTCTGATCATCCATTAGCAGCCACAAATAAACAGATCATGACATCAATGCGAGGGAAGATGAAACCCGTGATTCGATATATTGATGATATGACAGAATCGCTTGATAAAATCGTGGTGTTCACATGGCACCATGAAATGTTCGACGCAGTCATGGAAAAGTTTGGCGATATATGCGTCGGTCTGGACAGTAGAACAAATCAACCACAGAGAGATAATGCCATCGAACAATTTCAAAACAACCCAGAATGTAAAATATTCGTTGGTAATATTCAGGCAGCGGGGGTAGGAATAACACTGACGGCAGCAAACCACGTGGTATTTACAGAAATTGGTTGGACGCCAGCCGAAATGGATCAGGCAACCGATCGATTACACCGGATCGGGCAGAAAAACGCTGTCAACGTGTATTATCTCATCGGATCAGACACGATCGATGAGCATATATACGATACGGTAATCGTGAAAAGGAAGGTATTCAAAAAAATCATGAAGGAGGATCAAAAATGAAACGAATTGATAAAGAACGGCCAATCAAACTCGACACAGGAGATGGATATATCGTGATATCCATAGATGTTGCCAGAAAATGGCGAGATGAAATCGACAGACAGATCAAGAGATATAAAAAAAGGAGTTAGTAAGATGCAAGCAGTACACGAATCACTTGATCGTGGGTGGAACCTAATACCAGTCGGTAAAGATAAAAAACCACTGATTAAATGGAAGAAATATCAGACCACTCGGACGACACATAATCAGATAGATAGATGGGCAGAACAATTCCCGGGATGTTCGTGGGGATTGGTTTGTGGCGCAGTAAGCGGTTCTCTTCATGTAGTCGATTTTGATGATCCAGAAGTTTACGAGTCTTTTTTAAAAGAAAAACTCGAAAAAAATACATTGATAGTGAAAACCCCGTCGGGTGGATATCATGCATATTTTGAAATAAAACCGTGTCCACCGAATATAACAGACTATAAAGAATTATATAATATCGATACGAGAGGAGAAGGTGGATATGTTCTGGCACCAGAAATATCGGAAGGATATACAATCATCAGTGATACGGATGTAATGCAGATCAGTGAGGAAGAGCTCCGCGATACGATTGATGTATGGCAGACAATCACAGATGATGAATTGTTTGATTATGACGCGATTAAAGCAGACGTGACGCTACCTGACGTGGTCAGGCATTATGGGGATGGGGATGTATCCGAAGTCAGATCAAAAAATGATTATAAGCTAATCGTCTGTCCATTCCATAATGACCACGCGCCATCATGCGCAATCCACCTTCATTATTTCAAATGCCATGGATGTGGTAAAAAAGGCAGTGTAATCGATTATGTAATGTATCGCCAGAATATTGATAAACCACTAACCGCAGCAATGGCGATCGAGCGGATGGTGAATCGACAATACCGAAAAATACAAACAGGAACAGGGGGGAGCGGTAATGTAGACATTCCAATACCAGACGCGAGCGAACTAAATGGTGATTGGATCGATGAAAAGATATCACTCGACCTCACCAGAATAAATGGATTCATCAGTGAATATATCGAGTATGCATCAAAAAGGACTGACGCATACAAAGAATATCACTATGCTGGCGCATTGATGATTCTATCTACAATGACGGGGCGCAAACGCTGGATATTTTTGAAACAAACCATATTGTATGGAAATTTGTTCCAATTTATACTCGGTCCGAGTACAATTTCGAGAAAAAGCGTTGCGATGGATATTGCTGAAGAGATCCTCACTCATATAATGGGATCGTGGGATTATCTTGCACAGACATTCAGTCCAGAAGCGTTCACAGAACAAATGGCAGAAATAAGCCACAGAGTATTGATAGTCGATGAGGCTGGACAGCTCCTCGCAAACATGAAGAAGAAGTATATGGATGAGGCAAAAGACTTGTTATGCAAAGCGTATGACTGCAAGGGGTGGAATCGGGTACTCACAAAAAAGAAAAACGACAACGGAACACGCAATGTGGTTGATCCATACCTCACGATTGCGTTTGCCACTGTACCAGACAATTTACTGAATAATTGCACACAGGATGATGTGAACAGTGGGTGGCTCGCACGGTTCCTGTACTTTATACCAAAGTATCAGAAAGAAATGCTGCCTTTTGAACTCGGCGCAGACCGGTTAGTCGCAGAGAGAGCATCTATACACAAAAAAGCGAGTGAAATAAACGAATGGTTGATGAACACACCACCGCAACCAATGGAATTTGAAAAAGGCGCATTTGAAATGTTTCAAGAATGGCAAACGAAACATGAGGAATCTTTGATGGAGAAGAACGACAACACTAATAACATGGTCATGGGTCGGCTGTTTCCGATCACACTGAAGGTTGCTATGTTACATGCGATTGGACGCATGTGTAACACGATTACGAAAGATGACATCATAGAGTCTATGCGGGAAGTAGATAATTTCTTTGCGATCACTTCTGCAAATATTATCAGAGATGTCGAGACGGCAGATCGAACAGATATTGTATCACGGAAGATGAGCACAGTCGAGAGGTACCTGAAGAATCATGGTGGTAAAGCAAATCGGAGAGAACTTCTTAACGCAACAAAAACAAAGGTCAAGGAGTTTGCAGAGATTATTCAGGCTATGGTGACTTCTGGTGCGATTCGAGAGATAGTTGGGGAGAACAAAGGAAAAAACACAACGGTGATGTATTGTCTGCAAAAAAGTTCATGAACGAAAAAAATGGTGATGTATAATGTGTATAAGGTGTATAAGGTGTATAAGGTGTATAAGGTGTATAAGATTATTGGGGTGGGATATAGTTATATATGTGATACGCATTACACACTTTATACACCTTATACACAAGATACACCTTACACACAACTGCAAAAAAAACATATCAATGTTTTTTTAGAACTTTTCGGCGAGGATATGAACGAAAAAAGAATATGAGGTTAGTTATGGCATGGAATGAGGATGATATCGAAAACCTGACGGATGAGGAGCTGGATACTGCTATATACAATCCGTATCCAGTCCATCAAGAGCCAGATGATAGTCCAGAACCACTATCAAGGTCTGTGATGGCTGCATTCCGGAGAGCGAAGAACGAAGCCAAGAAACAGGCATCCTTCCATCGTGGGATGATTGATGAGATGAGAAATCACCGAGAAGGCATCAAAGACGATCACAGTGAGCCGAATGATGTCAAGCCAGTACCAAACGTTGGTACATACAAGAAAGTCGCACAGAAGCCATCTCACGCAAACGTGAGCGATTCTCCATGTCATGTTGCTGTGCAGAAGACATTGTTTGATTTTTGATGTTTATAATTTGCACGACTTCCGCTATTAAAGTTCAATCTGCCGTCCATACAGATAGATTTTTATAGGATGTTGTTCAATTGTGAATTATACAGAACAGGAATGGTGTATAATTATGACAACCGAACATATATTGAAAAACGTCAATGATATAAAAATCATTGATGAACTGTATCCACGCAGTGCAAAGGACACGAAAGTGATCCAGCGGTATGCTGACGACATCGATGTGCTTCCAGCGATTGAGATAAACCAGAACAACATCCTTATTGATGGTGCACATAGGCTATCAGCATATAAACACGCGAAGATCGAGCAGATACCTTGTATCATAACACATACAGACACCGATCAAGAGTTGTTTATGCTTGCTCTGGTGCGGAATGCCGGGCACGGTCTACAACTATCGCAGACAGACAAGAGACGGCACGCGATTAAGTTGTGCGGTGCGGTGGACGACAGTGAGATCATCCGGTGGTTATCTGTCAGTGACCGGACATACCGCAAATGGACTACCGATAAGCGCAAGCAACTGAAAGAAGAGCGAAATCAGCGTATCCTCGATCTGTACTTGCAGTGCTGGACGCAGGAGCGGATAGCAGAGGAGATCGGTGTGGATTTCACAACCATAAGCAAGATAATAAGCAACTTGAAAAATGGCAATATTGCCAAAAATCAAGCAGACTTCAAACCCGAGCTCTACAACATCTGGAACTTTGCGAAGATCATGAATGAAACACATCATCCCGGAAACATTCCTAAAGAGATCATTGAAAACCTGCTGTACTATTACACCAAGCCGTTTGATGCGGTCTTTGATCCGTTTGGTGGCGGTGGCGTTACGATTGACGTGTGCAAGGTATGGCAGCGAAGATACTTTGTATGCGATATCCAACCAACGGAGATCGCCAAAGAAAAGGGAATGCACACACACGACATAACAACTGGACTACCGGATGATCTACCAAAACCGAATCTGGTGTTTCTCGATCCACCATATTGGAATCAGATGCAAGGTGATTACACTGAATCGCCAAACGATCTATCAAACATGTCAATCGATGAGTTCTATGAAACATTCGCGGAACTTTTCAAAACATTGCACCCAAAAATGGTAAATGGTAGCGTGTTGGCATTCATCATCCAAAACACGCAGTGGAAGAACGATGATAAACACGTCGAACCACATTCTCACGTGATGTGGAATCTGGCAGAAGCCGCAGGATTCCAGTTTGAGCATCTAATTCAGGTGCCATATTCAACACAGCAATATAACGCGCAGATGGTAGAATATGCAAAAGAACATAAGATCATCTTACAACTGAACCGCGAACTTGTAGTGATGAGGAAACCATGATCCCAAAAAAACACAGATCGCGTAACGAGATCATAACGTTGCAGAATCACATCACACAGGTGATAAAAGAGATGAAAGCGTTCTCATCTATTTTAGACTTTACCTTACACCAAACGTTCTTAAATCGCCGCGACGATGCACCCATTAAATTTGTAGATGATCGCGTTGCGTATGCTAAATATTTAACTCGGTGCATATCAGCATTTGATAACTATCAATATATAGAAGCTGTCTATCCGGCGCATAGTTTTACACCAGAGCGAACGCATTTCAGAGACATCAGTTTCAGTTTGTGGCATAGGTCCCTCAACAAAAAATGTTACGCTCTCGATCTCGATTTTTTGGAAATGCGTAAAGAAGATGGCGTCTGGAAGCCAAAGATGATTTATGATGTTAAACGTGGTGTGTTTGACATAAACCGTCTGAAGGAATGGAATAATGATTATTTAAACCATCTTACAGTATATAAATCGTTCGCAGATGTGTTAGATATCCCATTTGCAGTGATCTCATATTCTCCAGATATGTCGAGTTTCACGATGTATTCGATTGATAGCGCACCTCCCGAACTGGAGTATAGGACAACCAGCATGAAAGAACCTGCAATGAGATCATTTATTGAATCCTTATGATCTACATCGGAGTAAAACTATGATTCAAAACAAAACAAAACCATACACAACTGGGCAGTTTGCCCTCACACGTAAAGAATATGACAAGCTTCTCCGAGTGTGTGGCACACTCGAAGACGAACTTCTTTTGAAGATGGGTGTCGCATTTGGCTTGAGGCGTGATGACATCGTGCATGTCCGTATTGCTGACATCAATCTTGATGAGGCAAGCATGACTTACTTCGAGAAGAAGAAGAACCGGATCCGGACGGTTCCACTCGGAGCGAACATGATACAACTGGTGCGGAAGTATATCGCCACGCTTCCAAAGAAACAGAAGAGACTTTTCGCATTCTCTGGAAGTACAGCCTACCGTAAACTCCAGCGTCTCTGCATCCTCGCTGACATCCCGCGCAGACCCTTTCACGCGTTACGCTCGACTTGCGTGAAGTTCTGTCAGCAAGCAGGCTGGACACCAGAGCAGGTTGCGGAGCTCACCGGCGACACGATCCGTGTGATCCAAGAACATTATGCGACTCCAAGCAGCGCAGAAATGAGCGAGGTGATGAAAGAAAAAGAGGTGATATGATGGCATACGCGATAATTTTAAATAGTATGGAGAGCATTGATATAATATGCAACTAAAAACCAACATCACGGTGCGCAACTATACGTATGCGCTGATACTAATCATATCGCTTATTTGTTTTTCTGATCTTCTTTATAGTTATCATAATATTTCTGATTAGAATACTTAAACGAGGTATATAAATATGAAACAAATACTATTGATAATAGGAATACTATTGATGATTGCTAATGTAAACGTTAGTAATGCAAACGCAAATGTTGGATATAATGAAACATATATAAATGTATTAAATAACAATAATGTTATTGTTAATTCGAGCATTCCATTAACAAATTATACTTTTGAATTAAAAACAGATAAAAATTGGGTAGGAATGCCTTTTAATTCAACGATCAATAATGCAGATGACTTAATCAAAGATATACCAAATTGCGACAGAGTCGGCTGGTGGGATTCAGAGAGTCAAGAGATGAAGGTATACAGCCGTTTATCCTTTCCCCCTTGGTATGGTGGCACGAACTTTGATGTTAAAGCAGCAAGAGGTTATGAGATTACAGTGAGTTCAAATACGACGTGGAATTTATCATGTTTACAACCAACTAATACAATAATTGATTATTTATTTATTCCTAAAATGATAAACAAAACAATAAATCTCACAACATCTTATGATGGATATACATGTAAATTTATGGATTCTACTTATGAAACGTATGCTACAGATAATGAAATAGCAATTGGGAAAAGAAATGACATAATGACAGATAGAGATAAGGGGTTTGCAGAGTTTGATATATCATCTATTCCTATTAATGCGCATATTACTAATGTTACATTTAAATACGACGGTAAAATACATAATATGGATTGTAATATATCTAATATGACAGTCCAACCTACTGCCTCGACAGCACAGCAGATATATGATAATATTGGGACTGGCGCAGACTATTACAACGATACCGGTTTTCCTGTTGTAGGGAGTAACCAATCTGTTAATTTAGGTTTATGTGCTATAAACGACTTACAAAGAAAAATAAATAATAGTATCACATGGTTTTCTATAGGACTGTATACAAATAGTCCCATTTCTCCCGTTTCACTTATTAATGCTTCAGAAAACGTAGACGCCACACCTCCACCTACTTTACAAATAGATTATCAGGTGCCTGCTGAAAACGGAGCAACGATCGGAACTAAATTAATATCTACTCAAGTCGGCGCACGCAAAACCACGATGGCAGCGGCATTCATGCTGTTATCTGGAATGTTTATGATGATGGCAACCAAAAGACGGCATGAGGATGATCAGTATGTTACTTGATATATTCATCATCACGATGTGTCTGGCGGTCCTTATGACCTTCTACTCGTGGCTCTTCAAGGATAATGAGAACTACACCCACATCCTTTCTGGGTTCACATCCGGTATCTTGTACCTGATTCTCGGTTTTGATCTGTTTGGCGGCGTCACGTATGATTATGTGATGCTCAACAACAGTACCAGCACGATCGAGACGGTTCATTACGCACCAGGGTCAATATCCTTGTTTCTGGTCATATTTGGCGGAATAATGATCCTCTACGCGGCTGTGATGGCGGTTGATGTGGTTAGAGATGTGAGCGAAAAACTCTGATACCATAGAAACATTTATATACTCCTACTGCACATCAAGTTATTATGGCAAACATTGTCGGGATATTGTTCGCGACGATCGCGGTGATAATGCTCATGTTTTTTGGCATGGGCGCGACAACCAACATCATCAACGATGCAAACATTACCGCGAGCGATGCGAATTATGATAATTTTCAGACAGCACAAAACACCTCGACTGCGGTATACTCTGTTGCGGGTGTTATGCCATATATCCTTATCCTTGCTTTCGTGATAATGGGATTTGTGATATTGCTGTCTCTTTCCTGGAGGTGATAAAGAAGAATGGCTAAATCAAACAAGTTCTTGCACAACAATCGGGGAGACATGAGCATGGTCAATGCAGGTATCTTCCTTGTGGTCCTGTTGGTGGTTCTGTACGTTGGTCTCAACATCATCAACAATGTACAGAATGCATCGAGTCTGACATCTGGTGATGAGCTGTATGACTCACAGCAGGATCTGATCAACACGACCGAATCCAGCTACAGCATGGCTGGCATCATGCCGATAGTCATGATCGCTGTTGCTGTACTCGGAGGTCTGCTCTCCGTACTGTATCTGTTTGCAAGAAGGGACTGAATGGCGATGGCAATCTCGCCATCGCTTTTTTAATGAAACACACAACAAATCTTGGAGGTGTAATATGATATGAGTAAGATGAACAAGCTCCTCGCCGACAAGCGCGGGGATATGGCGATGGTCAACGCAGGCATCTTCCTGGTGGTTCTGCTCACTGTGCTCTATGTGGGCATTAACATCATCGACAACGTGCAGGATGCATCTGCCATCGACACAGAATGGAATGCGACAGCACAGACCGGAGACCGGTTCTATGATACACAGAACAGTCTTCTGAATACAACCGAATCCAGCTACAGCATGGCTGGCATCATGCCGATAGTCATGATCGCTGTTGCTGTACTCGGAGGTCTACTCTCCGTACTGTATCTGTTTGCGAGGAGGTGATGAACGGTGGGCTTGTGCCCACCATTTTTTTCCATTCAATAAATGTATGACGCACCGAAACCTTTATGTTTATGTGAGTGTAATCATATAAGTATGGTTATACTGCAATTGTTGCCTGCAATTGTTGCGGGCATCGGTAACTCTCTGAACTGGAACAAGGTATGGGTGCAAGCCAAAAAAAGTAAAGCCAACACAAGTGAGGTGAAAAACAATATGACAAAGAAACGCACAAATAGGAAACCACCTGCGATAAAATATATAGGTGGTGTACCGTTTAGATATAAAAAAACGGTATCTACACGAGATGAGGCGGATGTATGGATGAAAAGGGAGAAAACGCCTAAAAGGTTGAAAACAACGGTTCGTGGGGTAAAGATGTGGAGTACATCTATACCAAAATGTCGGATTATCAAGACAGTGGGTGGTAAATACCACTGCTATTCGACGAAAAAGGACTGAAGATTGCCAAGTACCGAAAGATGGCGTGAGATACAAGAAAAAAAAGTGGAGCACCGGAACACTGCCTTGCACCCATTTGGTATTTGCGCCATCTGAAATATTTTTCGATGACCAGTGTGTGTGCCATTATTTCACCTCTTGCAAGGAAACGATACACTTATATACCATCAATGTCCATCTTACTATTATGAACACAGTCTATGTGAGCGATGGACGATTGCGCCGCATCCTCGCAATCACCAAAGATCATCTTCAGTTCATCAAGGATGCAATCGACGAAAAACTCGAACGCGAGGAGTTACAACATGGAAGTAGAACAATCTGAAGACTATGAATACGAGGAAGAGCCCGCATATCCTACGATGAGTGATATTCCTCATCCAGACCATCACAGTGGTCCGGTTGGGATGCCGCAACCCACTTATGACGCGGATATGCTCAATTTTTTACAGCACACAATCGCTGACAGCTTCTATCCTGAGCTCGTTACAGCGATTGAGCGTGCATCACAGCTGGTATGTCAGCGTGACCAACTGGGTGGGCAGCACACTCTGATTAGTCGCGCTGCGGCAGCGAAGCTAAAATTTCTGGCGGATAAATATATTAATCCGGCAGAGTACGTCGTGACCAATATTAAAGATGATCGGCAGTTCCGCTCGATCCTGAACGACTATCGTATGGACGCTGCAAACGCAAAGGTGGGATTGCGCAGGATCGACTATAATAGCATGTTCATATCATTTTTGAGCGCGATGGAAAACCACCTGAAGGGTGCAAAACTGACCCGGTCGTATGGCGGATTCGAGCGCGTCACACAGCAGACCCAGCGGGCGGAACTGACATCGGTGTATGAACACAAGAAGCCATCTGCGCCAACGAGTGGCATTTCTCGATTGATAGGAAAAAGGTGATAATATGGCAATGGTAACAATTCCAGCATACTGGTTTCAGGGTTTGGTAATCATAGTAATCGTACTGGTTTTCCTTCTGGTTGGGCTCATCGTGGCGATTAAGGCAAAGATACCGGAGGCACCGACGTTGCTGAAAGCATCGGTGCTGAACCGTCCTGTTGTGCAATTACACACAACGCTTGGGCAGACGCGGTTGTATGCTCCGGATCGAGAAGGAAAAGATCACGATGGCAACATGTACGAGATCAAGAACATGGGCGTGAAATTGCTTCCAGATCCTCACCTCGTGGAACATCTTGGAACTCGCCGGCACATCCATTACTATTCCAAAGCAGGCACAGCGGTACTGGCAAAAGTAGCCGCAGCTTGCAGGGATTTCAATTATGTGCTCAAAAAGCATGGGATAGAGCCAACCGAATCAATCATAGATTCGGTTCTGGTCGCAGATGATCAGGAGCTGCTTGAGCGGTACCCACCGGTGGAGGCGGGAGATGAAAACTGCTCGGATGATGAGACATTTGAAATCGAAGGCACGCTCTTCAGGATGTCGGATGGATACAACACAATCAGCAGGATTCGGGATGAGTTGCGAAACATGGTGATCCGTGACGGACAGTTCGTATTCCAGACTGTGCAGGACTTCATCTTTGCAGTGCAGGCAGAGACCGCGCGCGGACTCGATGAGTACTGCGGGATTGCGAACGAAAGAGCTGTAGAGGCGGCTGGATTGGTCGAGAAGAAGGACTACACAATGACAATATTCTTGTTCGTATTCTTGATAATCGGGTTTGCAATCGCATATAAGATTTTATCAGGGTAGATTATGACAGACGAAGCACAACCACAGCCAGATTTCAAAACAACTCGATCTGATCTGGTCAGCGAGATCAAGGGGCAGCTCATGAATCTGAATGATGCGGTTAGCAAAGCCCGGTCAGCACAGCGATTTCAGCACAGCACAAAACCAAGCTCTGCGCTGGTCTATATGGCTGCGTATGAACACTTTGATCGGCTGTTCGGTCTTTCTCGTGAGGTGCTATCGAAACAATTGGTTGAACATGCGGAAAAGTGGCTCGATAACCCCTCTCCTATGGCGCATGGGGCATCGAAGTTCATGAGCGATCTGACAATGTACAAAAGACTTATCTGTGCAGAATTGTACGATCTCGGAATTAAGGATACGAACATCAGACAACCGGTTGTGTTCCCGATGGAATTTCATGAAGAGGAATACGGGCACAAAGATGAGGGGGATGGAAACGAGTGTATATTGGATAGGTTCTCGGTCAGAGACGTGGAGAATGATAGTTAATTAACGAGGGTGTAAAAACATGAATGGAACAACACCAATACTCTGTGTGATGTTGCTCGCAACGTCACTTACACTATCCGGCTGCGTTGAGCACAACGCCCCGGAAGACAACACATCTATGCCTACACCTACACCTACGCACATCGATACTGTTGCCGACACCGTTGCCGATGTATCCACACCGACACCTACACCCACAAACGCTACCGATACCGATGATAAGAGCAAGTGGGACGTCTGCGATCCTCGGCATAACGCCTCATGGTTATATGCGCACGGGTGTCTTGGTGGCGGTGGTGGTGGAGGACGTCATTACCACAGAAGTTCAGTGAATGATCCCGTTCCAGAAATGCCGACCATTGTGATGGTTACGGTAGGCATCGTCGGTTTAGCGGTATTCTACTGGAGAAAACGATAAGGATTCAGATAGAAAGCGGATAGAGAGGCATTAAAAATGTTCAATGATGTGAATGACGCATTTGATAACGATGCCGATGTGGATGTTGCACAGGATGTGACGAAGTTTGCCAACTCGGTAAACATCGCCGTCCTGTACCACCAGTTTTTCTCGAATCTATCAGCGTTGTTCAGAACATCAACCTCCACACGCGCAATCGAGTATTTTTACAATATGCTCCCGCCATTCCTTATTTTAGAGGATCAAGAGTTTAGAGAAGAGTATATCAAGATTCGGGAAAAATATGAGGATGACATTACAAAGATGTACCAGCTACATCACTCCGAGCTCATCAGATTGCTCACACGTGCGGGTGTTATGCCGCGTCCCGACGTCGTACTGAAAGTGTATTCACATGACGCGCCGAAGTCGATAGATGAGTTGCAGCAGAATGGTAGTGAAGTCGATGACAGCGAGGATTATTATGAAGAGGAATGGGATGACGATGAAGAGAATCAGTGATATGTGTTGGGTACGATACGTGAACGGAGGCAATGATATATGGCTGTGTATGTTCAGATTCTTTAAGTTTGTGAGGTGTTGATTGAATGTACCAACCAACTTTTGCAAACGATTTCGGCATCGGCAACACGATGAACATCTTTGATCAGATACGGAATGATGTCGTCTATCGTAATGAGTCGTGGGACATCTTCATTGCACAGAAGCGAGGCGCCGGTAAATCGGCGGTTGCTTTGCGTATAGCAACACTGCTTAATCCAGATTTTAAGCTGGAATATGTTTGTTTCACGGTTGAAAAGTTCATCGGGTTGCTAACGTCTCGGCAGAAACCCGGTACTGTGCTTATTTTTGATGATCTTGGGACACAGGAAGGCGGCTCATCGCGTAGGTGGCAGAAAAGAGAAGCTCACGATCTTGCTGACATCATGCAATTGAACCGTACCGATGGGATCATTACTATCGCTACGTCACTCGAACTTGAGCGGGGAGAGAAGAGATTGAGAGCTGGTTTTACCATATTGGCGGATCCGGGCACAAAACTATCGAATGCTGATACTCATGGACATGGGCTGGCATCGCGTATCGTGCTGCGCCAGAAAGTCGTTGATGTGTTCACTAATGAGGTGAAGTGGCAGTACTGGAGATACGCGCCGGGCGGTCGCATTGTTGCGATTGATGTGAGTCATCCGCCCGCAAAGCTGTGGAGAGAGTATAAAGAGATGCGAACAACGTTTCTATCGCAAGTGAAAGAAAAACATAAGGATGAATCCGAAAAGATAATGAATTATGATGGTAGATCGATAAGCGATGCCCGGATGGCAACCATATTGGGATTGAAACGACCAGAAAAAGTAAGACGGTATAGAATAGTTTTGGATCGAATGCACAATCTCAACGCATTAGATGAGGAGAGCGGCATATACACAAAAGATTTTGATGAGATTTTACTGAATCTTGGTATGGTGACGACAACGCGTAGCGCGGCGACCGCACGGAATGAATGTGCGACTGCTGGGCTGATATGTGGTGCAATACAACGAGGGTCTGGTTCACCAAAAAAGTGGTGGGTCACCGAGAAAGGGATTAAATTCATCAAACGGGAATGGATTGAATAGGTTTTTATACGATGCCTCACAAAAACATCTCTAATGCTTGACATAATCCATGATGACCGGGCTATTATCGAAGGCGGTATGTATCTTATCATCGCCGTGCTGTTAGCAATGGTCATCTATCTCGTTTTTCTTCCACTTTTGGCGGTGCTCCCTGACCAACTTAAAGCGATTGATCCCGCAGCTACCGCTCGTTTTTCCATCATGGATGGGCGTATCGATACCAGCATATCATTGTTTGCTCTTCTCCCCATCGTTAGTATTGGGATTGCAGCAATATTTTTCATCATGCGCGCAATAAAAAGACAGGGGTACTCGGAATATGATCGATGATAACTCTGGAATTGCGTATGGTGTCTCACTGGCTGTCACCACGATGATTATTCTTGGCATCGCATGGATCACGATGGCACCAGTGGTTGATGAATTCGATTCACTGACTACCGACTTGAATGCACACGATTCTGGTGTATTCACAGATCAGCTTGTGGACAAGATGAACGAATGCAATCAGATATGGAGCTACATCGTTTTTCTGTTTGTTGCGGTTCCTTTTGTATTCGCGATCATACGGGCGATCAGAAGGCAGGCATATAACGATTGAGGATGTGCCACAATGACCCAAAAAGCAAAAGAAGAGTTCGACAGGATACGGCTCGAAAGACTGATGCAAATGCGTGATACTGATCATGACAGGATACCTGACGCGTTCGACTGTGATCCTTTCGACCCCACACGGGACGGATTCTTTGGTGATGTGTTCAAACGCGTCACGCGGACAGCAAAAGAGGTTGTGCGTAGAGCACCAATACATCCATCCCGAGAGCGAGCGGCACGGAGGCGAGATGCAGTCAGACGCGCGGTATCTCCATCTGTGAGACGCGTCACGCATGCAGCAAAAGAGGTTGTGCGTAGAGCACCGATCCACCCATCACGAGAGCGGGCAGCGAGGCGTAGAGAAGCTGTGGCAACTGGCGCGAGGGGTGCAGTGGCAAAGCTCGGCATCGACTTTGAGCGTGCGAAAGAACGACGGGGGGCTGTTATATCAGCCGGCGTGAGAGGCGCACCAAAACAGATACTTACCGGGATTTCTGACGCGGGTGCACCGCTCCGTGAGAAGATGGAGAGTCAGATCGCGAGAGTGACCGCACGGCGACAGCAGGAGTTTGATGCGTCAGGTGCAATATCAGGTTTTTCAAAAGGAATCCATGAAAAATTCTCGCGGGTGGCGACGGTTGCTCGCAGATTTGAGTCACAAGATCAAGTGGCACATGTTCCACACGTTCTACAGAGATTAGGGGCACCAAAACAGTTTACTGTGCCGGGGGTTGAGCCTGTAATGCAGCGAACAGAGAAGCGGCTCGGCTTGCAGTCGGATCGGATACCAAAACCAATACGGGCAGCCGGCGGGGCGGTAAAAGAATTCGGATATGGAGTCGCATTCAGCGGTACTGCGGGTGCGGTCGAGATGGCGGGCATGGTTCCTGTAGGGGTTGAGGCGATGGCGAGACGCCCGGATATCATTCCCGCGGCGGTGGCGGTTGGTGCGGTCGAGATGGGACGCGGGATGTGGCATGGTGCAAGGACAAGCCCAACCCGGATGGCAGGGGAGTTCGCGACGTTCGGGGCGATAACGAAAGGTGGCAGTAGGGCGATAGACCCGCTCACACCACAGATCGTTCGCGGCAAGGGATACACGGGAATTGGAATAAAAGGGCGAACAAAACCGGTGTACGAGACTGTTGGTGCAGCACAAAAACCTGTCAAGGTTGGGTATATACGCACACCAAAACCAATTATAGGAATCCGTACTGCAAAGTCCACCACTCCTACAGGCGTCACCACTACATACAAAGGCGTTCAGATCGGGAAGGGATGGATACCCGCAGATATCATACGGACCAAAAAAATGGAGTCTGTAACAGGGATAGATGGCACCGAGTTGGCGATGCAGCAACAAACACAGGCGCGGATCGGACAGTTCCGATATGAGCGGACCGGCTTTGCTCGCGGGCATATCGATCCGGGATATTTTTTGTCAAAAGGAGAGTCGGTCACGAAGCCAAAAGGGGGTCCCGAGTTAATGACTGGCGAGCGGGGTCTGACTATTACCGGGCGGCAACTGCCATCTGTCGATGTAATATCTCCACCGAAGCCACTGAAGCCAACGTGGGTCTATGCAGAGATCAAAAAGCCTTATGCGAAGGCTGCTGATATTCCTCTTGCGGGGAGCCCGGCACACCTGCGATGGATCGAGGCTGGTTTCCGTAAAGTCTCTTATGGGGTGAGGGGTGGTCCGAAACAGCCAAGAGTCGAGATCACCGCAGAACGATGGGGATACCATCCGACATATCCTCATGGTATCGCGGGCGGCGCAGCGGCAGTTACTTCTCATCTGACCGGCTACACGACAAAACGGCTATCTACAGGCATGTACTTCCATCCAGAGGGCGCACCATCATCAAGAGTCGCAACAGTGGCGGACATACTCCGACCGAAGACAACGGGCATACGTGCACCACCAAAAACTGTGAGACCCGAACCCAAACCGATTATGGGGGAGCCGGAACCGATGCGTGCACCGAAACAGAAACCTGCACCGGTTCCGTCGAGACGACGCGTCACGTTCGCAGAACCGACGACGTCACCTGCGATGGATACGGTTTTTGCACCGAAACAGAAACCTGCACCGGTTCCGTCGAGACGACGCGTCACGTTCGCAGAACCGACGACGTCACCTGTAGTGGAGACAATCCTCAAAGATGCGGAGATGAGGAGAGAGGCTGTAAAGATGCCCCGGACATCCACCGCACCATCAAGAACGTCACGAACAGCTAGATCTCGGATAGCTATACCACGAACGGCTACCGAGATACTTGCACAACAAAGGATGCCAGAGGATATACATGGTCCCGAACTTGCAACCAAATCACGTCGGAAGCCCACGCCGATGCGCCATGATGTCGCGAAACCCCGCACAACGCCATTCACCCCGGCACCAGAAGAGAGAGAAGATGATGAAAAGCGGCGCAAGTGGTTTGCTGTCCCCACACCTATTCCATCCACCAGACCGGTTCCTGACTCTTATATGGTGACGCAACCGGATTATTATCTTGGTCCACACCCCACTCCAGAACCACAACCCGAACCACAACCCGAACCACAACCCGAACCACAACCTGATCCTACACCCACTCCTCAACCGACGAGAACCAAAAAAACCGAGCTACCACCACCACCACCACTACCGCCAAAAATCAAAGAAGAAGATGATAAGCATCTGATACGCAAACGCCGCAAACATAAGCCAGAGTACTGGCAGATCGAGAATCCGATCGCAAACCTACAGCAAATGATGTTCGGGCGGGTAGGCAGAAACCGTCGGTAGTAAAAAATGGATAATCTTAAATACCATCACGAACAGATATATACATCAAGGGGTGACATAAATGACAGAACTTAAAATAGAAACACAAGCCGAAACCGATGCTGCAATCAACACGATGGCAGCCAGCGCATCGGAGAATATAACCCTGATCGAAGATATGGCATCCGCATTACTTCTGGAACGACCCGACATGCGTGAGATCGTGGATCAACATGTACGAGCAATGAAACAGGGGATTGTGGAGCAATACTTTGCATCCGTGTTCTATGAAGATCAAGAACACGAAAACAGACCGTAAGAGGGAGGTGAAATAATATGGCACGCATATACATACGAAGATATAAACGAAACCCTGACCTTTGGGAAGTTGTCGGCGGTGGGAAGAACATCCAAGTGATGAGCAAGACCGAAGCGAAAAACATTGCGGCAGCGCGTCGGAGAGTTCGCACAAAGCGAACAAAAAAGCGAAAAGCAAGGGGATGAACACATGGCAAAGACTAAATATACCATCACATACCACGGTAGATCCGGACATCCAACAATTCACACCGCGAAAAGTGGGCGGAGATATATTATGGTGCGGCATCCAAGCGGGCGCGGAGTGAAGCGGTTGTATGAAGGAAGCAAGTACCACACCGGCACCGAATGGAAGCGGCTCAAACTATGAGGTGAGTGAGATGGCTGAATACCGAATACCGGAGATAATCTGTTTTCGATGCCCATTGTATGATAACGAAACTGAATGCATGAAAGCAATGAAGCGGGCGAGTATTATTCAGACGAAAGGCGTCTGTGGTAAGATCGAGTATGATATTCGACAGCAGACCAGATTATATGGGGATGCACAGGCACGAGCCAACGAAATTGTGGCAGAAGCAAAAAAGAGAAGGCGTGCCGCGAAAAAGGGGGTGTCACAGTATGCTTCAATCTGATATCGTGGCGCACAGGCGGTATATGGGACTCCACAGAACATCTGTGCTGCACGTTCTTATCTGGACGCTTGCGGCACTGATAGCGGCGGATGTGGTAGTGAGCTACATCGGTCTCACATGGTTTGGTGTGACCGAAGGGAACCCGCTCTATCATCTGCTGGGGATGGGGGGGTTCATGCTGCTAAAAATCGCCGTGTCAGCGGGGGCGATGTGGATGATGTGGCGGTACAGAGGGACGGCAATGTCATATTGGAATGTTGGTGTGCTGTGCGGGCTGTACTGGGCGGTACTGGTGAACAATTTAGTTATCATGGGGGTGTGATTTTTTGGAACGCGAGAGACGGGGCTGCGTTGCTGGAGCGAGGTTGTTGGTGGTGGTTGTGTTGCTGCTCTCTGGGTGTGGAGCAGCGGTCGCGTTCGAGGATACTGTGCAGAGGTATCCAACGGGGGTAATAAGCGATCTGTGGGATGTTTACACCAGCACCGGATCCGGGGTACACTGCGAAGTATCAAAATTGCAACAGCCTGCATCATACCCATGGAACTACAACATTGAGATGATAGCATATAGTGGAACATATTCTGGTAACTTAATGCACGCTACAATTATTCCGTATGACACACATAATTTGGATTATTTCAGTTTTGTTCTTCGGTCTTCGAGTTATCCGGGGAATGGGCACGCATACCTGCATTACTATGATGAGGATGGTGTGTATAAAGATTCATGTACGCTTGACTCATATCTGAGTCCCTATGACAACAACGACCTACATGAATTTATCAAAAGTGGAGATGCAATACTATACTATATAAATGGAGTGTATAAAACTACGCCGGCTTCTGTTGCGGCGGACACCGGATACATATCAATAGACCTCTCGCACAGACATGAATCCGACAGCGTAATAATGATAATCGACGACATATCATCTACAGGCGACACCATCGGCATCAACGAATTGGTCACAGACAGCGAAACAAACATCGATGCGTCATACACGATTCGAGCGATACATGCCCATGCCACCGCAGAATATAAGATGAATCTCATAAAGGTGTATCCGCGTGAGACCATCAATTCTACAGTCCTGCCGACCGATATTTCAGGCGGTGATAAACCAGCAGGGTTCGTGCGCTGGGATCGAAACACGATATTTGGGGAGAACGCAGGATTGTACCAGATAACAATCACAAGGGATGGTACCATAGTCGGTGAAACAAACTTTTATTATCAGGTTGGTTCCACCGCCGGATCAGTGGAGTGGGAAAAAGAGTCATATTCAGTCGGAGAACCCGCCAAAATAACGTACTCTCTCGTTGATCCGGATTTTAGTACGTACTCATATACAATCAAGACGATGGGACTTGATGGTGTAGTAGATGATACATGGGCGATATCGGACAGTTCTGGGTCGCTGGATGTGGATCTATCCGGTTATGATACCGGTACGGAATATGTGATATTTATGCGAACCGATAAGACATCAGGGACCATGCATGAATTTGCT
>Ga0190345_1000184_pt1 | contig 20205 bp, 10 predicted proteins | sample 48721334_MG_FD_161674 | JGI IMG/M metagenome (GOLD analysis project Ga0190345, IMG submission 161674) | Hydrothermal vent microbial mat bacterial communities from Southern Trench, Guaymas Basin, Mexico - 4872-13-3-4_MG | ecosystem: Environmental > Aquatic > Marine > Hydrothermal vents >...
CAACGGGGCGAGATTAATATAGCCTGGGGCAACGCCCCAGGAAATCCAAGTATATCCCCAGGCTTTAGCGACTAACAGGCTTAAACACTTGGATTCGGTTATTTGCCGTATCGGCCATATAAACATAACCTTTATCATCAACGATAAGTCCATGTATCTAACTTGGGGGTTAGTCTGCTTTAGTAGACTTGAGCTTTTAGCCTGGGGATTTATCCCTAGGCTTTAGCGACTAACGGGCTTAAACACTTGGATTCGGTTATTTGCCGTATCGGCCACATAAACATAACCTCTGTCATCAACGATGAGTCCATGTATCTTGCCAAATTCACCCACTTTATTGCCAAACTTTCCCCATCTGGCAATAAAGTTTAAATCTTTGTCAAATACCTGAATTCTGTCGTTGTGGAGTTCTCCCACGTAAATATTGTCAGACGAGTCAATCGCAATACCGGTTGGTTTTCTAAACTCGCCCGGCGCACTGCCTTCTTTGCCCCATTGTTTGAGGAACTTTCCTTCTTTTGAGTAAAGTTGAATGCGATTATTGCCGAAATCACTGACCCAAATATTTCCTTGACTGTCGGCTTTGGCGGCTTCAGGCCTCCTCATTTTGCCGGGCGCTGAACCTTTGCCACCAAAAACGAACTGAAAATGACCTTCTAAGTCAAAGACTTCTACCCGGTTATTACCGGTGTCGGCCATGTAAAGCAGTCCATTTGCAATGTCCATAAATTCTGCTTCCATGTTTTCGCCCGGTTCTGTGCCAAAATCGCTGAACGTTTTTAAGTGGTTATGATTTTTATCGAATTTTTTGATATAACCACTCAAATGGTCAGCCACAAAAATATTGCCAAAGGGGTCAACAGCAATCCCTTCAGGTTTCTCAAATCGCTCTTCTTCATCTCCAGGGCCACCAAATTGCGTGATAAAATCGCCCGTTGTCTTATTGAAAACTTGCACATTGGCATTGACGGCATCTGTGACAAGTAGATTGCCATTGATATCCCAGGCAAAATCTTCAACATACTGAAATTGGCCCTCGCCACGCCCTTTTGAGCCTATAGTCATAACGTGTTCAAATTGAACTTTCATCCCGGCTTTTAGGTGAGGGGCCGGTGTCTGGCTTTGTTGTCCTGCAAAAGTGATTGATAAACAAGTAAAAATGACGACAGAGATGAGGGTTTTTAATAACATTTTCATCGCAATATGACTCCCCATTACTTGATAACGAATTAAAAATGAAAAATGAAAAATGAAAAATGATGTCATTTCGTTTCGGTTTCTTTGCTTTGAGAAAGCTTGAGAAACCTTATAAACTCACTTTCAATCAATACTTTTTGATATGTTATTGATTTTTATGATTCAATTCAACTCTTAATTCGCAGTCCAAACGTCAGGAAAGCGGCTGGAGTCCAAACTTTAGTTTGGCAGGGTGAAAAAAGAGGTGCAAAAATATCTCAAATTACCTCAGTTTGCAACCCCCGTTATGAAGTTTTTTTTTGCCTCCTGCGATTGAAAATAATAACTACAAGGATTGTATATAATAAGGGATTTTAGAAACTAATAACTACAGGCCGATTCGTTATAAAAACAACTACAGGCCGATTCGTTATAATAAAGGATAACTAAAAAACTTAGGATAACATAAGTTTGTCGCTAAAATACTTACTTTTATAAGCAAATAATCCTTATTGATAATGCATGAAATAAAATCCGTTTATTCTAGATTCTGTGTAACTCTGTGATAGTCTGTGAACTCTGTGTTGAAAATGGTGTTGAAAACGGCGTTGAAAGATGACGACTATTACAAACTGATAGGTGTTAAGATTTTATAACGGATTTTATAACGGATTGGCTTATAAAGGGATATAATGCTGGATCAGAATTTGATTCGCACTTCAAAACGTTCTGATCAACAATCCTTTCATAAACAAATCCCTTCTAAAATACATCGCTTTCCGTTATTGCATTGGCTCGTTATTTACTTACTTCTCACTTGGAGATCAAAACCATGAACTTGACTTTGAAATCGGCCTTAAAGTTAGCCCTACCCTGCTTAGCACTCAGCCTCGGCAGTGGCACAATGCCACACAGTTTGCGGAATTAGAAAGAAATAATCCACCCCGCCAACGGCTATTCAGGCTAAAGTTTTTCTCCGAAAAACTTTAGCCTGAACCGTCGTCTAATAGCTGAAGTGCCCTAAAGGGCACTGAAGACTCAATGCCATATCGTGTGCTTATGAAAAAATCAGGAATTTACCAGTCCCCTTTAGGGGACTTTAGCTTTGGCTCTTTCTCGTTTATTTCTTAACTTAATGGCATTGCGGCAGTGGCAGCGCTTACAGCGACTGTAGCAACGCCAACTTGGCTAATCCGTCTTATAACCCTGATACCAACACCATTAATTTACCGTTAGTCAGAGTGCTTAACGATCCGACGGAACGATTGGACTTTGTGGAAGCTAAACTCCAGTTAGTTCCTGGAACTGGACTGTTTGGTTTTGCGCTGTCTGGGCACACGAGGTTGGGTGAAGATTGCGCGTATGTCAATCCGATTGCCACTTTTGACTTCAGTAACGACCAACTTCATTTGCCCATTTTACAACTGTTCGCCCAGACACTCGGCGATACCGTATTCTATTACCATGCACGTTTTGAACGGGATAGCAGCCGGGGAGTGTTTAGACTAAACAATCTTGACGAACCCAAGTTCGCATGCATCATAGGCCGCGGAAAACACAATTTTGCGCTTGCCACCGGGAGTCCTGGTGAACTGGGCTTGCTCAAAGTGAAATTTAGACTTTTTTCAGACTGGGGTGAAGGGAATTCATTCATAATATAATGAACGAAACGTCCAAATCTAAACCGTGTGCAGTATAATCCAGAAAAATTGTCGAGAAAATACGATCGGTTTCAAACGTCAACATGGCCCTCAATTGATGAGGGTTGCTCCTTAATCCCAAAAAATTGTCGAGAAAGAAAATACGCGAGGTTTCAAACGTCAACATGGCCCTCAATTGATGAGGGTTGCTTCTTAATCCAAAAAAATTGTTGAGAAAGAAAATACGCGAGGTTTCAAACGTCAACATGGCCCTCAATTGATGAGGGTTGCTTCTTAATCCAAAAAAATTGTTGAGAAAGAAAATACGATCGGTTTCAAACGCCCAAACTTTAGTTTGGCAGTGCCAGAAAATGTTTAGCAGTGCCAAGTTAAAACTGGCCGATTCCTGTTACACGTCAATAGAACATTGACAGAGTACTAGTACAGCTAATATTGCTCCTAAACGAATTATGTTTGCCGTGCGGCCAAACTAAAATCGTCGGCAAAATTTGTTGTTAAGCGAAAAACTTTTGCGTAGATTGGACGTCTGCCAAACTAAAGTTTGGACTCCTGCCAACCTGATAACTGATAACTGATAACTGATAACTGATAACTGACCATGGATACTCTCTTAGTTATTGATGATATGCCTTACAATATCTTGCTGAGTTTTTTAAGCAAGAAGGGCTTCAAAGTGTTAGTCGCTCACGACGGCAAAGATGGTATCAGGATGGCTGAGTTGACTCAGCCCGATTTGATACTGTTAGACGTGACTATGCCAGAAATGGATGGTTTTGAGGCTTGTCAAGCCCTCAAAAATCATGAAAAAACTCAAGACATCCCAGTCATTTTTATGACCGCACGGACAGATATCGTTGATAAACTCAAAGGTTTTGAGTTAGGTGCCGCCGATTACATCACTAAACCACTTCAGCTTGAAGAAGTGTTGGCTCGTGTCACCACCCACCTGAAGTTATGCAAATTACATCGACAGTTACAACAGGAAATCATTAATCGCAAACAAGTAGAAATTTCCTTACAGGCTGAACGAGATGCGTTAGCAGAGCGCACGGCCCAATTAAGTCAGGCGAATGTTGAACTGGCTCACGCCGCTAGGCTCAAAGATGAATTTCTCGCCAATATGAGCCACGAATTACGCTCACCGCTGACGGCCATTTTAGGCATATCGCAAACGTTCCTAGAGGAATTTTATGGCCCCCTCAACGACAAGCAACGCAAATCCATACGTACCCTAGAAGAGAGTGGCGAGCACTTACTGGCTTTGATCAACGATATTCTTGATTTGTCCAAAATAGAAGCCGAGAAATTAACGTTAAATCTCAACACCGTCTCTGTAAATGACGTTTGCCAAGCATGCCTCCGTATGACTAAGGAAGCGGCTTTCAAAAAACAAATTCGGGTTGCCACCACCTTAGATTACGCTATAGACACGATTCAAGCCGATGAACGTCGCTTAAAGCAAATCCTTGTCAACTTGCTCTCGAATGCGGTTAAGTTTACGCCTGAAGGCGGTTCAATTAGATTAGAGGTGAATGGTGATGCTGAACATGGCGTGATTGACTTTAGCGTTCGGGACACCGGCTACGGCATTGCCAAAGAAGACATGAAACACCTCTTTGAACCTTTTGTGCAAGTGGGTGGCACTCTCAATCGGGCACAGGAAGGCACCGGGTTGGGCTTATCTCTCGTGTATCGTTTGGCCGAAATGCACGGTGGTAGCGTCTCAGTCGAGAGTCTTGTTGATCAAGGTAGCTGCTTCACTATCTCGCTGCCTTGGCAAGCTTATATGCCAGACAACTCATCCCTTTCTGAAATGGGGCCACTTCCAACGGCGCGTGAACCAGAATCGGCACTCATTGACAATATTCATACGTCCGCGGTGATTTTATTAGCGGACGATCAAGAAACCACCACCCACTTTCTATTTGACTACCTCACCACGCTAGGCTACCAAGTGATTGTCGCACGGGATGGGGTTGACGCGGTTGAACAATGCCAAGCCAAACACCCTAATCTCATTTTGATGGATATTCAAATGCCAGTGATGAGTGGACTAGATGCCATCCGAGAAATTCGGGCGGATACCGATATCGCACCGATACCCATCATTGCTCTCACCGCTCTCGCTATGCCCGGCGATAAAAAGCGTTGTCTTTCGGCTGGAGCGAATGATTATTTGAGTAAACCCGTTAATCTGAAAAAACTGGTAACGGCCATTGAAGCACTATTGTGATTCATAAAACTCAGGAATTCATAAGTTCGTTCAATTTCCAAAAGCCAACTAAAAACTTAACTAATGACTGACAATCGACAATGGATACTCTCTTAGTTATTGAGGAGACGCTTGACAATAGACGGTTGCTAATTATCAATCATGTTATGCCATTTTTTATTTTTGACGTGCTAAAATGTAAAAAATCGTAAAAAGCTCAATATATCACTGTGGTAACTACTAAGAACTGGGAATTGACAATGAAGACTCTCTTAGTTATTAATATGCTTGACAATATCGGACTCTGGCTCGTTAAGCGAGCACGGTTTAAAGTGCCGGTGACTCATAATGATGAATATTTGAATAAGCCCGTTAATCTGAAAAAAAAAGGGTTACCGCCATTAAAGTACTATTATAGCCTTCTATGACAAATTATACGTTACACATATTTGCGCTTTGTCATTTCTCGGCTCTGAGAAATCACGTTGTCATTTCGGTTTCGACAATAGGAGAAAGCTTGAGAAAGCTTGAGAAATCTTGAGAAATCTTATTGGGCGGCAACAAATGACAAAAGCTCAATTTATGGCGGTTTTTCACAGAAAACCCTAATAATTCATGAGACAATAAAAAAAGAAGACTTAAACTTCCCTATAGTATGTAATAATATTTGGGCACCCAAAAACCGTAAAACATTGGGCAACGCTTTTTGGTTTATGCCCGGATTTTTCTAAACAACTATAGACGACTGATAACTGATAAGACTGATCACTGAACACTGATAACTGAAAGTACAACGGATACGCGAAATAAACGGATTTTTTCGGCTGAATGAAAGGATTGAAAGTCAATAAAAATACGCTAAAGTTTCGCGGAGCGAATTTAGCCTGAAATTCTAAACCAAACGGGTCAATTTTTATTTTCACCCGCATCTGTACATTCCGTATAACTGATCACTGAAAAACTGATCACTGGACACTGAAATACCATGGATACTCTCTTAATTATTGACGATACGCCTGACAATATCGAAATCTTGCTTGATTTGTTAAGCAAGCGAGATTTTAAAGTGCTAGCGGCTAACAATGGTGAAGATGGTATTAAAACGGCTGAGTTTGCTCAGCCCGATTTGATACTGTTAGATGTGACTATGCCCGGCATGGATGGGTTTGAAGTGTGTAAAATACTCAAATCCAAACCCAAAATGAAAGACATCCCAGTCATTTTTATGACCGCACGAACATATCTCGTTGATAAACTCAAAGGTTTTGAGTTAGGCGCAGCCGATTACATCACTAAACCACTTCAGCTTGAAGAAGTATTGGCTCGCGTCACGACCCATCTGAATGTCCACAAATTACAGCGGCAACTTGTCCGGCAAAATCAACAGTTAATCGAAGAAATAAACCGACGCAAACAGGCGGAAATGGAACGTGAAAAAGCCTTAGAAGCCTTGCAAGCTGAGAAAGCTTCATTAGCCAAACGTGTTGAAGAACGCACGGCCGATTTGCGGGTGGCAAACACTGAATTGACTCGCGCCCTGCGCCTCAAAGATGAATTCCTCGCCAGCATGAGCCACGAATTACGCACACCATTGACGGCCATTTTAGGCATCTCAGAAGCACTTCAAGAGTCTGTTTATGGCCCCCTCAACGACAAGCAACGCAAATACATGCGTACACTCGAAAACAGTGGCAATCACTTACTGGCTTTGATTAATGATTTGCTTGACTTTTCCAGAATCGAAGCGGGCAAATTAAGCTTAGAAATCGACACAGTTTCTGTGAATGATGTTTGCCAAGTGAGCTTACAGATAACGCTTGACGCGGCCCACAAAAAACAAATTCGGGTTTCTACTACCTTAGACCATGCTGTAGAAACGATTCAAGCCGATGAACGTCGCTTAAAGCAAATCCTTGTCAACTTGCTATCGAATGCGGTTAAGTTTACGCCAAAAGGCGGTTCTATTAAATTAGAAGTGAACGGTGATGCTAAAAATGGCCTCGTTTATTTTAGCGTTCAGGACACCGGCATAGGCATTGCGGAAGAAGATATCAAATACCTCTTTGACCCCTTTGTACAACTAGATGGAGGCCTCAATCGAGCACAAGAAGGTACGGGGCTGGGCTTGTCATTGGTACATCGTTTGACTGAATTACACAAAGGTCGTATTTCTGTCGAAAGTCAAATCGGCAAGGGTAGCCGCTTCACCATCTCGTTACCCTGGCAGGAATCTTGTTTGTAGTAGGCGATTTATCGCCTCTCAGGAGTCCAAACTTTAGTTTGGCAGTTGTTAGGCAGTCGTCCAAACTTTAGTTTGGCAGTCGCAACAACTCCCGGTTTTTCCTATCCCTATCCAACCAAACCCTTTCTCTTGAGGGCCATGATGAGGATGAAACAGATCAGCAATATACAGATAACTCATTGATTTCACAAACATTGATTAGCATAAACTACCATTATTCACTGTTCATCAAAGTTTATCATTAAGACACCTATTTTATGAAAAACTATTACAATATTTCATCCAGGCTTATATGCAATCCATGTAGTTATACTGTCATCCTTGCTTATATGCAATCCTTGTAGTTATACATAAATGTGCAACAACTTACTTAACTATGAGCCCTAAAACCATACGCACATTACTTGAAGAAGGCATCCACCCCTATTGGCTCAAAGCCGAAGCCAAATTAATCAAACCCTTGCTCCGTGAATATCGGGATTGGTTCAAAAAGCAGGAACCCTCTGACAGAAAAAGACTGAGAAAAGCGAACGGAAAAACCGCGAAGCGGCAAACGCTTGCCCAAACTCTCGTCAAATTTCTCTGCTATCGGCTCGACTTAGAATTAACCAACATGGCTATCCGCCGCGAACAATATGCCGAGTTTAGCAAACGCTATAGTAAAGCTTTCAACCCCAGGGAGCAAAACAAACATATCCTTGATTTTGCCAAATGGCTCGGCGCCAGTCGGTGGCAATTATGGGGAGACAAAAAAGCCTTTTCCCGTTGGTTTGGGCAAGATGCCATAGTGGATCGTTATCGACGTCTGCAAGGAATCAGTGAACGCCGATTGAGCTTTTTCTCAAAAAGGTTAGGCTATTTAGCGACTATCGTCTTGAGTGAAGAAGGCAGGGAAATAGAATTATGGCAACTTCTCCATTTAGAAAAGATCATTAAACCTTTGCTGCACTATACCGGTGATAATCGTGTTCGCCTTGAAGCGTTTCGTTGTCTGGCGACGACGTTAAAACAATTACCCGATGAAATTCAACAAGATAGTGTTAGCCAAGATACACTACAATATATTTATCGCACCAGCGTCGATTATAAGCAAGATGTTTGGCTTCAGTGCGAAGCAATCCAATTATTGGAAAGCCTCTCACCCCAGACGTTGCAAGTGGTTTTGCGAAAACGCTTTAATGAACCCGGCGACAGCGATGATTTTTTTGTACGCCGACGCGCGGTGGAATTATTAGGTAGAAATTTACAAAAACGGCCTGAACTCCTTGAACTCATTCCCACCATTGTTCAAGATACTAGCCCTTATGTGCGTCAAGAATTGGCAAAAGCGTTAGTAGCCGCGCCGGTTGACACGGTGCAAACTTATTTGCACCAATTGGTACATCAGGATGAAGAAGCCTCGGTAAGAGCGGCGGCGCTGTTGGAAATACTGTCCTTATTGCCGCGCCACGAACTGAATGAGTTTTTGTTGCAAGTGCTTATCGACAGTTTAGCCAATGAAACGGATAACTTTGTCTTGCGTGTTGCTCTCAAAGTTGCCACCGATATCTGTCAGGTAGTTGATGAAGTACTTTCCGATGATTGGACGATTGAAACGGAAGATAAAACCAGAGCGCGACACTGGCAGGAAGCGCTCCTAAAACAAATAGAAGAAATTCACAGATCAGCCGATAAACCCATCCCGGTACGCCGTTGGGCAGCACAAGCCGCCGAGCGGCTCTGGTGTCAGATGGAACCGCAAGCGCATGCCCTGCGAACCCAGTTACAAGAAAAACTGCAAACGCTTAAACCAGAGCAACGCCGACGTTTAAAGAAACGGGACTTAATCATAAAATCACCCCTATTTCAAAAGGGAGGACTCCCCTTACCTGGTAGTCGCGCTGAAAAACCAAGCCTGTTCAAGAAACTGACTTTCTTGAACCCATTTCAAAAACCTTTACGGGCTGATGATGCCACACTGGCGCGAGTCTTGTCGGTGATGTGTCAAGAAGATTTTGGTTATGATGTGGTGCAAAACGAATCTAGCAAAACCATTATTCGCGGACATTTATTTGGGTTTCGGCTGTGGCGATTGATACATGAATTTCGCTATCCCGATCCGTCCAAACGTCAAGCGTTTCGACACACCACTGGCCGGCATTTTCCAGGAGAATTACGCATTCCTTCTGGCATCCTGAGTGAATTAGCGGAAACTAAAATCCCTGGTGAGCCTTTGTTCATTGCACCGGAAGGCGGTTGGCGGCCTTATTTGCCTTTAGTTGATGAAATGCTTGATTGTTTGCGCTCTCAAAAGGTACAGATTTACACCAGCGAAGGCATTACCACCGTAAAAGCACCCAGATTTCCGTGGCGGCGACTTTTTGCGCGTTTCTCATTAACATGGCGTTATGCCAATTATGCCCATTTACGTAATTGGAACGAACAAAGCCAATCACCAGCTTCTACTTATATTGAGGCACTGCGAAGTTTGGGCTTTAAGATAGAGTATCAACCCCACACTTACCCAAGCCTACCAGAATTTAAGGCCGATCCGGCAGTGCAACGGTTTTTTCCGGTGATAATACCCTTTGGCGATCTTAGCGATCTAAAAGAAATTTGGTTACGCATCCAAGAATACTTTTTTTCAGTCTATCAAAATGACTTACAAGATTTAAGTATTTTTGCGGTCGCCGCACTCGGTTATTTTTTCTTTAAGCACCTGTACGCCAACCTATTGCTCAACCGCACCCGCGCTAATATTCCTTTAATCGTAGGCGGCTGGGGCACGCGCGGCAAATCGGGCACCGAACGCATTAAAGCGGCGATGTTTAATGCCTTGGGCTATAGCATTTTTTCCAAAACCACCGGCTGCGAAGCCATGTTTTTACACGCCAGTCCTTTTGATGTTACCCACGAAATGTTTTTGTTCCGCCCTTACGATAAAGCGACGATTTGGGAACAGTACAATGTGTTGCGCCAAGCGGATAAAATGGATATGGACATTTTTTTGTGGGAATGTATGGGGCTTACCCCGGCTTATGTGGAAATCCTGCAAAGACAATGGACACGCGATGATATTTCAACAATAACAAACACTTATCCTGACCATGAAGATTTGCAAGGCCCGGCCGGCATTAATATTCCGCAAGTGATGACCAATTTCATTCCGCGCAATGCCACTTTGGTGAGTACCGAAGAACAAATGTTGCCGATACTACAGACGGCCGCGGATGAATTTAATACGCCCCTACGCCCGGTTAATTGGTTACAAGCCGGGTTATTGACACCCGATGTTTTGCAACGTTTTCCTTACGAAGAGCATCCTTATAATATCGCTTTAGTGCTGGCAGTGGGCGATGAATTAGGGATTGAGGCCGATTTTGGCCTCAAAGAAATGGCCGATCGCGTCGTGCTGGATTTAGGCGTTTTAAAATCTTACCCCATTGCGTCGATAAAAACCCGCAAACTGGAATTTGTGATGGGCATGTCTGCCAATGAACGGTTTGGGGCTTTAGGCAATTGGTCAAGAATGGGTTTTCGTGATCAAGACTTTGAAAAAGAGCCGGGCATTTGGCTAAGCACCATCGTCAACAATCGGGCCGATCGCATTGCTCGCTCCCGCGTTTTTGCCAGTCTGTTGGTGGAAGACGTGAGCGCCGATCAACATGTTCTTATTGGCACCAATTTAACCGGCATGCTGGGCTACATCCGCGAAACTTGGGAAAGCTATGCGCCCAAACTAACATTATGGCAAACCCCCGCTAGTCCTTCGACAACGGCAGAGACTTCACAAGAAGCGCCTTTATCAAAGGAAGGAATTTCAGAACATGGCCCCCTAACCCAGTTACAAGCCGCCGCTCGCGCTTATCGCATCCCGGTTACCGAAGAACAGATGCAAACACGTTTGCGTATCATGCTTGAATCACAAGGTGACTTGCCGAACCTTGAGGATTTATTGAACTTATGGCAACAACCCAAAAAACTCCATGAAAGTTTGCCTGACACCGTAGACGCAGACAATGCCAAGGAGATTTTAGAGCGGCTTGAAATTGATGTTAAAAATTACGAGGCCTATCAAGCACTTGCCACCAAAATCGAAAAAGCCACCGACAGCCAACACGACGAATTAGACAATGCCTATCGTCAAGTTCTCTGGCAATGGTTTGAAAGCAAACTGGTTGTTATTCACAATCCCTACACGCCCGGCAATCAAATTGTTCAACGCATCAGCGCCAGTACGCCGCCCGGCTTTCTCAACCGCATTATGGGCATGCAAAACATCAAAGGCACCGGACTTGACTTTGTGTATCGCTGGCAAGCGTGGGAGGCCTGTTATAAGGCGGGAGAACAATTAAAAAACAATAGCTTACGCATTGCAGAACAAGGCCTCAATGCGCTGGCATCATTCAAAGAATATGGGCCTTTGAGCGAAGAATATGTGCGTAAAACTATCGCTCAAGTCCAAGAAACCCCAACCGGACAACTGGCCCAATTTCAAACCAATTTCACGTTAATACTCTCTAACCTGCAACAAGCGATGAATGAAATCAATGCCGCGGGCGGAGATAAAGACAGTCAAACGGGTGGTTTTTTTCAAAAAGTGATTGAATACCTTGAAAAATTCTTGGATGCGGGCGATGCGGTAAAGCGGCGTAAAACGGCCGATCAGGTTTATAAAGACATGGTAACAAGGCGCATCAGTAACCAAACCGCTGCAAGTGAAGTGAAAAAACTCAATAAACGTCAGAAAGGTGGTTGGTTGAGTGCTAAAATAACGAATTGGCTACGGTGGTTTAGGCGTTAGGCAGGAGTCGGCCAACTTTAGTTTGGCAGGGTGTAGTACAACGGATGACGTGGATAAACGGATTGAGTACAACGAATTACGCGGATTAACGAATTGAGTACAGCTAATTACGCGGATAAACGAATTTAGTACAACTAATTGCGTGGATTAACGAATACAGTACAACGGATTTGGGGAGATCACTCCTTGATCATCAAGTACAACGAATGACTTAAACTCATCCTTGCTTATACCCAATCCTTGTTGAAATTTAGTACAACTAATTTTAAGGTTTTAAATGTCTTTTACAAGGATTGTATATAATAAGGGATTTTCTTTTACAAGGATTGTATATAATAAGGGATTTTTTATAAGGATTGTTTATAATAACGGATTTATACAAGGATTGGTTATAATAAGGAATTTTAGAAACAAGCATAATCTCACTAGAAATAGTTCATTCTCTAAACGAATAAATCCTTTTTTATATACAATCCTTGTTGTTATTGGTTGGGCGCACGAAAAAGCCCAGACTCCAACCAAAGCTGAAGCTTTGGACTCCAACCAAAGCTAAAGCTTTGGACTCCAACATGCTAAAGCGGGTTTGGGGGCCATAAACTCTTTTGGAAGTTTTCAAATTCAACGATGGCCCTCAAAAAAATGTTGTCTATAATAGACACTTTAGACAAAAAATCCGAAGCGTTGTTGGAGTCCAAAGCTTTAGCTTTGGCAAATTACAACAAATCCGAGTCGCTGGAGTCCAAAGCTTTAGAGCCTGTCACAAAATAATCGGGTCATTTTTGTAGAGCAAATTGTAATCAAATTGATAAATTACGCAAGGCGCTAAAGCGCCTACTACAAACGCAAGGCGCTAAAGCGCCTACTACAAACTACTTAGGCGCTAAAGCGCCTACTACAAACGCAAGGCGCTAAAGCGTTGGACTCCAACATGCTAAAGCGGGTTTGGGGGCCATAAACTCTTTTGGAAGTTTTCAAATTCAACGATGGCCCTCAAAAAAATGTTGTCTATAATAGACACTTTAGACAACAAATCCGAAGCGTTGTTGGAGTTCAAAGCTTTAGCTTTGGCTTTAGAGTCCAACAAATCTGTCTCCAACAACAGTATACAAAAATTGAATTGACCAATAACAATTTTTATTTGCTATGCGTATCCTACTCGTTGTTAGTCTAATTGCTCTGTTCGTCTGGCAAGGTTGGCCTCACTTGGACGCTTGGCTTATGAGCCAAGGTAATAAACCCATTTGGTCACAAGAACAACTCGCCCAGACGCATAAACGTACTGTCTATATATTAGATCGCCAGCGCTGGACCGATTTTCCTATCATGCCTAAGCAAACGCTGTTCAGAGTGTTGAGCAATGCCACTGTTCCTCGTGAACTCAGTCTCGATAGTGAGTTGGAGTGGCATTATGCGTTACGATACCAAATTCTTGATAAAGACGGCAAGGTATTGGTTGAGCGTGATTATCATCATCGCACCAAGGTGACGGTTTACCAAGAACGTTATACCGCTAAAAAGGTGCGCCCGGCGTTTTATATTGATCCAAATCAACAGCCCACCGATGGGCGCTTTATGCTCATTCATCTCAGTGAGATACCCAATGCAGCCTTGTTGCGACTGCGTATTCATTCAACCGCTGCCGATGTGACTGATGTCGGCGTTCGCGTTTATCGGCGGCAACGGACGGATGAGAGCAGACTGGCTTATTTGTGGCATCGCCTAAACGAGAGAGATAAACAAGGTTTGGCGCGGGGTAATATTTATGAGCATGACTTGTTGAGTGAGCCAGAAAAACGCAATTTGTTGCGAGAAAGATGGGCCCCCGTCGGCCCGTTGGGCGTGGCTGCACGCGAGTATCTGCCCAAAGATATTTATCTTCGCCGCACAATCACTGGCGATATCATTCGTCCGCCGGTGCAAAGTTATGGGGTATTCGTTGATGCACTGCATTGGATAACGTTGCCATTATTAGAAGAAGGAGGGCGAGTGCATTTACGTTTTAGCGAAGCACTCCCGTTGCCGGGGCAAACTCCTACCAAACTCCCGGTTAAAATGACCATTAAATGGTATGGGCGGCGCTCAAAGGAGCGTGCTGAACATAGTTTTACTTGGGAGGGCAGCGAAAACGGTTTTGAGCAGCAATTTGCGGGCGGGTTATTAGAAATAAGGGCCTCTCAGCCGGCGATGATGCGCGTCTTTTTGAAAAAGGCCGACGCACCGGTAGAAATTACGCCCGCGCCTCTCCGTTTAAGTGCGACGCTAATACAAAAAAACCTGCCGGTGGAATTTGATATCAATCATAGTCATGGACAAGCCACACCAGTGCGCCTTAACCTTCGAGCCGTGTTAAAAGGAAAAATGGGCCAGGCGCAAGGATTGAATGGTTCAAATGCCTCTAAACCCTTGCCCCTTTCTATAATACCCCTATTCCGTTCTCCTTGTAGTGTGACTTATACGCTATTGAATGCCAACGGGCAGTCTAAAAAAACGGGCACTTTGCTGTTAACACAATCGCGTTCTTTTTACGATAGAACAACCAAACAGTGGTGGGGCCAATTTGAAGTTTCTGAGGCCGACAGTTATTATTTATCTATTCCAGCCAACATCGTGACGCTGCGCTTAACTAGCCCTTGCGCGGTATTGGTAGCGGTTTATAATCGCCCACCGGGCCTGTTGCGAAAAGTCCGCATCCCCGAAGACTATTATTATTCGCCGGATAAAGGCGAACGGCTACCAACGTGGTTTAGGATCCGTCCAAAAGATTACGAGGCCTTATCTGAACAGAATCGTATTTTACGGACAATGATTCAACGCCGCCCACCGCGTGATGAGGAAAATATAGAAATTATGGCGGGCCGCTATATTTGGGAAGACTATCGGCCGGTGGGAAAATATCGGTCGCGCTATATACTAACGCCCAGAGATAGTCAATTACCGATACGCGAACAAGCGTTGGGGGCTTTTTATCAAGAAATTCTCCAAAATCGCCCGGTGAGACTACAATTTGTCAATCTCAGAAGAATGATACAACCTAATCTGATTTATTTGCGTCCGCAGAAAAATCGGGCGAGAAGACGTCCGACAAAAATACGCATTCTGTTGGACAATCGGTTGCATTATGAAGGCTATCTCACGAACAGTCGTGGCGAATTGAGACTTCCCAAGCTGACGGCGAGGACACATACACTGCGCCTACAAGTCAATGGCAAGGCACAATTTTATATTAATCATGCCAAACCAAAAGACGGACAAGCGATTTATATTAAACGCTTAATCCATCGTTTTGACTCACAAGGGCTACGATTTTTTTATGAAAAACGTAGCGAAGACAAAGAGTTAGTCTCGGCCCGAGTCTACTTACCACAAGGTATCCAAGATCGAATACAAGTACAAGTCAAATTGAGCGCGGCAAACTTCCAAGGTTTGGCAAAGCTCGGCGGTTTTTCTGAGAAAAGCGATAGAATGACGCGCCCAAGTTTCTTGAAGGCACTGAGTTTTTCTAAAACACGCTCAACCCTGAGTACACATAGCGGTTGGACTTTTCCGCAACGCTTTTATGATTTGCGCCCTGCCGGCGAAGGACAAATAATGGTATTGAATACTCGCCATCTTTTCGTTGATGCTGGCCGATTCTTTGTGATTCCGTTGCAAACCGATTTGCCGGTTGGACAATATCAAATTGAATTAACGCCTAAAAAAACCTTGGGCGCTTATCTCACTTTGAGTAAAATTACGGCCGGTGTAGAAGAACAGCGGAAATTTTTTCAACAAACTCAACCTTATGAAATGCTATTTTAGCAATGGAGTCCAAACTTTAGTTTGGCAATAATAACTACAAGGATTGTATATAATAAGGGATTTTATACAAGGATTGTATATAAGAAGGGATTTTATACAAGGATTGTATATAATAAGGGATTTTCTTCTACAAGGATTGTATATAAGAAGGGATTTTATACAAGGATTGTATATAATAAGGGATTTTATAAACGAGTCTAATATCACTATAAATTGTTCATTTTCTTACCTAAGCTTCTTAACTAAGCGAATAAATCCTTTTTTATATACAATCCTTGTAGTTATTGTAGACAATCCTTGTAGTTAATAATGTGTTCATTCTCTTATCATTGCTAAGAAAAGAAAAAATCATTTTTTATATACAATCCTTGTAGTTCAATCCTTGTAGATATTGTGTTCATTCTCTTAACTAAGCAAAGAAATCATTTTTTATATACAATCCTTGTAGTTCAATCCTTGTAGATATTGTGTTCATTCTCTTAACTAAGCAAAGAAATCATTTTTTATATACAATCCTTGTAGTTCAATCCTTGTAGATATTGTGTTCATTCTCTTATCATTGCTAAGAAAAGAAAAAATCCTTTCTTATATACAATCCTTGTTGTAAACGGGAAAATGCGCCCATCAACCTTGCACACCTTGACACAATCACTTGGAAAATTTGAGATGAAATCTATTATTAATCAACTAGTTATCATTTGTTGTTGTATAACTGTCATCGTCTCATGCCAAAACCCCGCAGAATCTCCAAAAGACACCGTCACCACGACAAAAGATAGAAAAGAAACAAAATTGTACCCAGCGATACCGGCAAAATCTCTAAAAAAGGCACTCGCCGCCGCCAAAGGCGGAAAATATGTGGCCCCTAGCACCGCAGAAGTGCGCGAAGCAGAGGCCTTATTTATACGCACTCTGCAAGGTGAACAAAGTCAAGACTTGCAAAACGCTTGGCAAGCCCAAGGCTTCATATTAGGAACACTCACGCAGAAAGGCACAACCTTTACGGTAGTGCAAGAAGCTAACGAAAAACGCACCGGGCGCGGTTTTTATCTGTTTCGTCAGAAGGGCGGTTTACCCGTTGCATTACAAGCACCGCATAGCTATAAAGATTTATATACGAGAAAAATTGCCCGCAAGTTAATGCGTGAAGGCAATTACGTAGCGGCCGGCTGGAACACAGTGCCCCGTTACGGAAAGAATAAGTACGAGGATTTTGCCGATATGGCACATCTTGATGACACTATTTTTCAAGCCTTTGGGCGGGCATTTGCAAAGCAATATCCAACGGGAACAATTGCTCAATTACACGGCTTTGCCCAAGGGTACCGCAAAACGGTGGTTGGAAAAACCGCCGATTTGATTTTCAGTGGTACCACCAAAAGGCCTTCTCAGCGCGTCTTAGAGACGGGTGATTGTTTTAAATCTCAACTGACTGACTTTGTAGTACGCATTTATCCTAATGAAATCGGGGAGTTAGGTGGCACAACCAATAGCAACGCCAAAGACTTGCGGGCGCGTGGCTTCAACAACTTTTTTCACGTTGAAATAAGTAAACCGCTGCGCGAACGACTTCGCAAGGATAAGCAAGTGCGGGGACAATTGAGTGCGTGTTTGTGAATATTGTATAACTACAAGGATTGTATACAACAACTACAAGGATTGTATATAAAAAAGGATTTCTTCGCTTACTTAATTCTACTTTCTCATATTTTATATAACTCATTGATTTCACAAGAATGGCCCCAAGAGGCCCTCTATATAAATCAATTACTTAGGTGTAATGTGAGAAACTATAATTAAGAGAATGAACACAATAACCACAAGGATTGTATACAACAACTACAAGGATTGTATATAAAAAAGGATTTCTTCGCTTAATTAAGAGAATGAACACAACAAGGATTGTATATAAAAAAGGATTTCTTTACTTAGATAAAATAATAAACAGTTTCTAAAATCCCTTATTAAATTCTTGTATAAAATCCATTATTATATACAATCCTTGTATAAAATCCCTTATTATATACAATCCTTGTAGTTATAATCTTCGAGAATCACAAATATGATTATTAATCTTGAACAGCCCAAAAAAAGCGGCAAATTTGCGTTTTTACACTTGGGATTTAGGCCTTTTTTCCTCGGAGCAATCAGCTTTGCTTTGTTAGCGATGTTGATGTGGATGGGTATCTATGTTTTTGGATGGAATATACCGCTCCGTCATTTTTCCTCAATGACATGGCATGCTCATGAAATGATTTTCGGCTATAGCCTAGCCGTTGTCGCCGGTTTTCTGTTAACCGCCATCAAAAACTGGACAGGCAGACAAACGCTACATGGCTACCCACTTCTGTCACTATTTTTACTGTGGTTGATTGCTCGCCTACTGCCGTTTTTCGGTGAATTCATGCCATTAGCCATAATCGCCGCTATCGACAATTTATTTATTCTGCTACTCAGCATATCGGTGTTTTTACCACTGTTCAACGCGAAACATTGGAAAAGTATCGCTCTGGCATCACTACTACCCTTGCTACTGGTGAGCAACATTGTGTTTTATCTCGGTGCGTTTGGCTTACTGTCTCAGGGGATGCGTTACGGCTTATATGCTGGCTTATATCTGATTCTCACGTTCATTTTTATTATGGGAAGAAGAGTAATCCCATTCTTTATAGAAAAAGGTGTGGGTTATTCGGTTCAACTAAAAAACTTCAAATGGATTGATAACACTCATATTATTTTATTTTGGCTATTTGGGATAGCGGATTTGCTCAACCTAAACGCCTATATCATCGCTGGATTAGCTGGAATATCCGGCTTAGTTCACGGCTTAAGATTAGTGGGCTGGTACACGCGAGGCATTTGGAAAAAGCCCTTGTTATGGATTCTGTACTTGGGTTATACATTTATCGTCGTTGGATTCGCGCTTAAAGTATTAGCGATTGTTAGCGGTATTTCCGTTTATCTAGCCGTTCATGCTTTTGCCTTTGGCGGAATCGGGCTGGTAACAAGCGGAATGATGGCGCGTGTCTCGCTAGGGCACACGGGTAGAAATATACTCGCCCCACCTCGCTCATTATTCTGGATTTTCGGCTTGCTCGTTTGTGGTACGCTAATCAGAGTGATTTTGCCGTTAATAAACAGTTCATTCTACCTCGTTTGGATAGGATTATCTCAAGCTTTTTGGATAATTGCCTTTGGCTGGTTTTTGTACATTTATTTTCCGATGCTGATTTACCCAAGAACTGATGGGCATTATGGCTGAACAGTGATCAGTTATCAGTGAACAGTGATCAGTTGTCCAAACTTTAGTTTGGCAGGAGTCAGGAGTCCAAACTTTAGTTTGTAGTAGGCGCTTTAGCGCCTAAGTTAGTAGTAGGATCAAAAGCGACTTAATTTTTATGTGAGTTGTGAACTTCCTTAGTAGTGTAGTGTTTGCAGTGTTTGTAGTATGCTTGTAATTGTCTTAACGAGATTAAGTCGCTAAAGCGACTACTACAAACCAGATTGAGTCGCTAAAGCGACTACTACAAACCCGGGCCATTCTCGGTGAAATGACTTCAATGGCGCGTGACTTTTTGCAAGAGTCTTGGCTATAGATTTTCAGAAAAATAATTTCAAAACAGCCAACGGCTAAAGCCGTTGTCTGAAAGCTCAAGTCCCCTAAAGGGGACTAAATAATTATCTGAATATCTATATTGACGGGTAGACGGCCAATTTTAACGACTTGGCACGGCCAAACATTCTCTGGTACTGCCTTCGGACGGATTTCAGGGCGTTGCCAAACTAAAAACGACAAGTTTCACACCACGAAACTTTTGCGTCGTTTGGACTCCTGCCAAACTAAAGTTTGGACTCCTAGACTGCCAAACTAAAGTTTGGGCTCCTGTCAACTTTGGACGGAAAGTACGTCTAAAATTTTGAGGCTTTCAGATGGAACAGCAATTTGAACGGGATACTTATCCTACTTCGCCGCCCCGCCTAGAATACTTGTGGGTGGAAAACTACCGTGTACTTAAATCTTTGGAACTTCCCTGTCTTTCCACATTGACAGTGCTTTTGGGGCCGAACGGCAGCGGCAAATCCACGCTGTTTGATGTGTTCGCGTTTCTTTCCGATTGTTTTTCCGTCGGGTTACGTCGAGCTTGGGACAAGCGTGGGCGTTTTCGTGAAATGCGTACCCGCGGTAGTTTGGGGCCACTAAAGTTTATGTTTAAATATCGAGAAGAGCCACGCAGTCCGCTCATGACTTATTATTTGGCGATCAATGAAACCACCAAGGGGCCAGTTGTTGAGGAAGAATGGCTGCAATGGCAGCCGGATTCCAACGGCAAGC
>Ga0190345_1000189_pt1 | contig 19987 bp, 16 predicted proteins | sample 48721334_MG_FD_161674 | JGI IMG/M metagenome (GOLD analysis project Ga0190345, IMG submission 161674) | Hydrothermal vent microbial mat bacterial communities from Southern Trench, Guaymas Basin, Mexico - 4872-13-3-4_MG | ecosystem: Environmental > Aquatic > Marine > Hydrothermal vents >...
TTTTCGGCCATTTCTCGCGCAATACGGCGGATGTCATCGGCCGGGACTTCAGTGATTGGCGCGGCCCATTCTGGGGTGTACTTCTGTACCCGTTTTTTGAGTTCATCGAAGCCAAGGGTGTACTCAGCCACGAACTGTTTGTCATACAATCCTTCGTTGATCACGATATTGATCATCGCCAGCAAGAAGGCATGATCAGTCAATGGACGAATCGCATAGTATTCATCTGCTTTAGAAGCCGTGATGCTATAACGCGGGTCGAAATAGACCACTTTTGCGCCATTGGCAACACCGTTAACCCAGCCCAAGGTCTCACCATTATGTAGCGATTCCGTGACATTACGTCCCATCATCAGGAAGTATTTACAATTATCCAGATCAATGGTCTCGTTGCCGGTTAAATTGCGCCCCATTATCATCATATTAGATAAGCCGCGCGGCCCACAACAGAGTCCAAAGACGGGACTGGTGGTGTTTGGCGTGCCGAAGGCATGAGATAGGCGGTGGTAGGGTTTTTCCCAGCTACCATGACCAATCAAGGCCAGTGCTTGAGGCCCGTATTTCTTTTTGACTTTGAGTAGCTCTTTCGCTGTCGTGTCCAGTGCTTCATCCCAAGAGATGGGCTTCCATTGACCTTTGCCGCGTTCACCAACGCGCTTCATGGGAGATTTGAGGCGGTTAGGCGCATAAGCCACCATCAATCCAGCGTTGCCCTTGCCGCAAACAACACCCCAGTTATTAGGATGTTCTGGATTGCCGTCTATTTTCACGGCGCGGCCATCACGAGAGCGAATTTTCAAACCGCAACGCCAGTAGCACATATCACAAAAACCGAACACTTCCGTGGTTTTTTTCAGCGCTTCGTGTTCATGGGGCGCATTGATTCTGGCAAGTGTTTGGCTGGGAAGCCCGGCGATAGTTAATGCGGAACCGCCCACCGTTGCGCCCAAGAAGGCGCGGCGACTCGGATCAAATTGGTTATGGGTACTCATGAGGTAACTCCTCCGGTTTTGTGGTAATTCATAAAAATCCTCCGGTTAAGAATTTTTAGATTCTCCGTAAGATGTGGCAGTGATGTTTGCTTGTTCATCGTGTGCTAGAATATGGAATAAATTTTGCATATCCCAAGTAATAAGTTGATCAAGAAAATCTGCGGCTAACCGGTAGTGGTATGCCGGATTTGCGGCACGTAAAGCCTCCGTAAATTGCGGTGTCCATAGTGCCAAGTGTTGCTCTAAGAGTTTTTGTTGTGTTTGATGCGTCGTTTCATCTAAACCGGCTAAATACGCCATAAATTCTAATTCTGAAACGAGATGGTCAGGCAAAAGGCCAGTATTGTCCGCAACCTCAATGCCGTGTTCGGCCATCATATTTTTTATTTCTAAGGTAGATTCGCCAAACAGGCGTTGATCATTTTCTAGCCAGTACGAGCCAAAAGGTTGCACCGGCTGCGAGGGAAAGGCGAGTATAAATAATCGGCTATATTCGGCCTCCATCTCCTCGTCGTAATCCAATTTTGTTTCTAACGCAACCAGTGTATCCCCCCAAGGGGCCTCCGCTGGTTTCGCCTGAGTGAGTTGTGCGAGTAGTCCACGCAACATATGTAAACGAGCGAGTGTCGGCTGGTTAAACAGCCCGCTGGCAAACATGTAAAGCTGAGATCGCATTTCCACCTTTCGATTCAAAAAGTTCTAACAATTGAGTTCCATCTGGACGATGGTTTCGATTGGCCTGTCTGTTACTTAGTTTTTTGGGCCGACTATATTTAACGTCATTTATTGATTTAAAAAGAATAGCCACGCCTACTACAAACGGGCCTTTTGCTTGATTCCCCCTTTATAGGGGCATGTTGGAGGAAGTTAATTTTTTGTCGTTCCTTAGACTGATCCCCAAGACCGATAATAAGAAGGTGCGTATTCTATCAAATTTATCAAAATAGTAATAGAAACTGCGCGTTTTGTGTCGTTTTCTCAAAAATTAATTTTTGTAATTGATTCAAAATCTTGTGATTACACATACAACTAATGTAACATTTCATATCAGTTAAGTTATTAATTTTATTGGAAATAAAAATATTAAATTATTTTTTATAGGTGTTTAGAACATCATAATATAAATAAATTATAAATAAATATTTTTATGAACAGCGCGGGTATTGGCAGCAAAGGTAATCCCATCAAATCACATAAGGGTTTACTGTGAAAATACCCACAATATCTAGTACTTTGATTGAGAAATTAACGAATTAAAAAATTAAAAGCCTAGATGCTTTTCTATTCCTTTATTTTCAGGCCTAGGGGCGGATAAATAACTTAGCCATGACGATTTATTCTTAAATTGATGGTAGCGGGGAGCAAAGGATGATGACGGAGAGCCTGTGGATGAGTGTTTTGTTACGCAAAGCTTTCTTGCGCGACGAAAAATTTGTTGGTAGGGAAACTCGAATAGGAAGGGTGGTTATGCGAATTAAGAATTAAAAATTAAAAATGTCGAATTTTAGGCTAAAGTTTTGCGGAGCAAAACTTTCTGATAAAAAAGACTTATAGCGACGAAGGTGGGCAACAAAAAGACGTTGCCCACCCTACAACTAATTTGCGCTTATGGTAGTTGAACATCGCGTCTAATGCCGCAATATCCGCTGTTCAATAAACGCCACTATCTGTTCTGGCTGATTCATATCTAGCACCGGTAAATCCGTCGGCACCGCCAGTGGCGCGTCGCAAGCAATCGCAATCACTGAATCGTCTTCTTTCAAAAATAAGGGATGGCCTAAACTGGGACGATGCACTTCAATTTTAGGAAAGCGTTCATGTTTAAAACCTTCGACTAAAATCAAATCTAATTTATCTTGATCCAAATGGGACAGCAGTTGCTCCAAGTCTGGCTCTTCAAATTCGTCGCCCATTTCAACCATCAATGCCCACCGTTTGCGAGAAGCGACTAACATTTGTTCTGCACCGGCTTGACGAAGACGATAGCTATCTTTGCCCGGATGATCTATATCAAATTTTTTGTGGTGGCTATGTTTAATCATGCCGATGCGTAAGCCTTTGGCTTTAAGTAACGGTATGATTTTTAATAAAGAAGTTGTTTTGCCGGTGCCACTGTAGGCCACAAAACCTAAAATTGGAATACGCGCCATTTTTTTCAGTTATCAGTTATCAGTTATCAGTTATCAGTCACTAAAGGCAGTTTAACTGCCAAAGCTGCGTGTTCTTCAGGCGTATTAATATTTAAAAAGGTATCTGGAACGTCGGAAAAATCCGCCCGTGCCAACGGGTGTCGGCCTAAAAAGCGGTGTACACTGCGCTCGCCCGTCTTCAAAAACGCCAATAGCTCGGCTAATAAACTGCGCTTAAGTAGGGAAAATACCGGATGCAGACGGCTACCGTCATCAGCCACGCTCACCGAAGCATTGACTTGAGTCAAGTGAGTATATAAACGCTCCGCTAACTGCGAACTGAGCAGCGGAGCATCGCAGGGAACGAATAACACATAATCCGTCTGTGCCTTTGCTAAGGCCGTTGCCATTCCGGCGAGAGGGCCGTCAAGATGTCCAAAAGTATCAGCCAACACTGGGCAATTGCCGAGTTGTGCATATTGCTCTTGATTGCGATTGGCACTGATTAAGAGTTGGCCGACTTGTGGGCGCAGAGCGGCAATGACATATTCAACCATACATTTGCCATTTAATGACACCAGTCCTTTATCTTGTCCACCCATACGGGTGGCACGTCCGCCGGCAAGGATAACACCAGTGAGATGAGTCTTATCAATTGAGGGATTTTCAAGCATGGTATTGACAGGGCACAGAGCGTATGAAAAATGAAAAATGAAAAGGTGCCCATTTTCATTAGTATATTAGCCTGGGGCGATGCCCCAGGCTTTAAATAACACGCCCCTTTGGGGCTAAAGCCCCTTTGGGGCGATATTAATATAGCCAGTGTATCTACCTAGCAAGCACCGCCCCTGGCTCACCGTTTTTGGTTCGCCTCAAAAAGATATCCAGTAGTTGGCTTTAGGATGCATTTCCTTAAAAGTCTTATCCAAAACCGCTCGGGTTTCTTCTGGCACTTGTAACCTTAAGTTTGCACCTGATGCCCTGTTGATAAAATAAACCAACGCGGATGCAAACAACTCAACGTTTTCCGCCGGCACTTGAGATAAGGCGATTTCGTTATCTTCATCCTCATTCTCATCCTTATTCAATATGAGTCTCCAGCCGCCGATGGATTGAAGGTCGATTTCATGCACTAATGTCACACTGGAAATGTTATCAAAAGTCACTCGCTTGGCTGAACCCGTTAAATCACTCCAAAAATTTTGCCAAATAATGGCTTTCTTCGTTAATGCCAGCCCCCTCGAGCCAGACATCACTCTTCCAGTGTCAAAATAAAAGTAATAGCTTTCAGCGATATCACGGACACCTTCAAAAAGTTCTACTTCAGTTTCGGCATCAAAATTGTCCTTGAACTTGAAGTCCAAGTCACTAAAAAAGTGGGTTGAAAGCACGACTTTGAAACGATTATAGCCTTCATTGAAAGAAATATTATCTTTTTCAAAGATTTGGGCCGTGAGCTGGTTTAATAATTCGCTATCCTGTTGTGATAACTTAAAACCTTCATCATCGGATAGGAACCGAAAGAAACAAGCATCCAGTAATTGCAATTCCTTGATAGGGCTGCCTTGGTTTACATATTCTTTGCTACACGGTGTCACCCAGCCAGCTAAGATACCTATCTCTCTCTCCGGCACATAGAACTGCACCATTTTCTTCTGATCAAACGAAGTTTTATTGGAATTGATGAAGTAAGTTATCGCAGAGACAAGCGGAATGATAGCCTCGTCTGGCACACTCGATAACCGAATCTCATTCTTTTCATCAAAACACCCGCTTAACTTGAAAACCATCTCACCGTGCCTTTGATGAGAAGGGAATGACGAAACGCTATCTGGTGGCGACAGTTTCTGCCAACTGGCGGGGAATTCTTTGTTAGCGTTTCTGTTTGCACACCGTTTATCAGTGCTGTTAATCCTCAGTTTCCAGCCTGTCAAGGACAAATCAGTGTTCAGGGAGAAACCGCGATCATAAACCAGCGTCATGCTGTTAATGTTATCAAACGCCAAACGTTGTGGTTTACCGGTGAGATTTTTCCAGATAAGCGACCGATCGGTAAGCACGATTCCCCGTGAATGTGAGAACAGACGGCCAGTGTCATAGTAGAAATAATATTTCTCATCTGCTTCACGCACCTCAGAAAACAAGTTGTCGTTATCTGTTGGATGATTTTTAAAGTAGTTTGCCAACTCAAATTTTAATCCACTCAACAGGTGGAGAACTTTCTGAAAATTCCGATAGGCCTCTTCAAACGATGTTGAACTATAAACTGTCAGCACTTGCTTAATCAACTTATTAAACAATTGCCAATCGTCAGCTTCTGGTTGTTTGGAAGCCCTCAAGCATTCGTCCATCCTCTGTAACGCACTTCGGTAATTTCCCACACGTTGAAAACTTTTTAGGGATTCAGAGTCACTACACGTTGAGGCGATAGACGCACGGCCCAAAAACCAACATAATGCGATGACAAAGCTATATTGACATAACCTACTGAAAGACATAGTTTTATTCTCCTATTGACAGATAAATCCTCCCAAAGGGTGTCCTAGTTGTCCTTTTAGAAGTTTTTAGTTTCAAGGGCCCTATATTAATGAAAAATGAAAAATGAAAAATGAAAAATGAGTCAATTTTAATGAAAATTTAAAATTGTTGAAAAATGAGTCTATTTTAATGAAAAATGAAAAATGAGTCATTCTATGATAATTTCATTTTGTGGGCCATGATTTGATTTGAAATTTATGGCCCCCAAATTACGTCGTCTAAATAATTAAAAATTAAAAATTAAAAATTAAAAATGAGTGTTTCAAGGGCCTTCAATCAAATCAAGTTAATCAATTTGCTAACATGGCCCTATATTAATGAAAACTGAAAACTGAAAACTGAAAACTGATAATGATAAGTATATAATTTATCGCGTTTGCCTGTTATCATTTTCAAATGTTCCGTCTAAAAAAAAGCTTTGGAAAAACACCTTAGTATTTTTCATTTTTCATTATGTCTGGTGAGCCATTAACAAAAGCCTATCAAATCAAGAAAGAAATTCTTTCTAAAAAAGCCAAACCTAACAGGTTTTAAAAAACTGTCAGGTTTAGCCGGGGTGTGTTGTGGGTAGATGATTTTTTTTGGAGGCCCTTATTGACAGGTATCTGATTTTTGCGAAGCAAAATAAGCAGCGATACTCTCAATATCGGGATCATCCGACAAGAACAAAGCCATCTTGGACATGATATGATAATCATCTTTCCGCGTACCTTCCCTGTAGCCCTTCATTGATTTAATAAGATACGCCTCATGCTGACCGGCGAGTTTAGGAAAGATAGGCTTTTCACTATTGCCGTCCATTTGATGACACTCGTAACAGCCCTTGGCTTTGACTTTGGCTTTGCCGGCTTTTATTTTATCTGTTTCAGGTTGCGAAGAACAGGCATTAGAGGTTTGCGAAGCGAAATAAGCTGCCATATCCTCAATATCGGTATCCGTTCCAAGCAGTGTGTCAGCCATCGGCGACATAATCTGATCGAATCGTGTACCCGCCTTGTAAGCCTTCATTAATTCAGCAAGATACTCAGCATGTTGACCGGCGAGTTTTGGAAACTGAGGTATTACACTGTTGCCATCTATTCCGTGACAAGCGATACACTGTAGGGCTTTGGCTTTACCAGCGGCCGCATTGCCGGCCGCATTCGCAGTGATTGCAAAACATAACATGGCACATAATGCATTAATAATAAAGGTTTTTTTCATTTTTTTCAGATAACAGAGCCTTCAGTTTTGCATTGTCTATATACTTAGCACCGTTACAAACTTATCTTTGGTAAGCGGAAGTTACTGCGTTTCGTTATCTCGCGTAGCGATTTACTGCGTTTGTGACAGTGCTAAGTATATCAAGACTTTGTGGGTAAAGGTCAGTTTTAAAAAAGGGGTTAGGGCGGATTTAACAAGGGCAGAGTTGTGACTTTCGACTCTCAACACTTCTTGCTATTACGGAATTGTTGCAAGACTTCAATTTCTTTTTCAGAAATACTGATAATTTTTCCATAGTTTTCTCCCATGTAATCACCTTGACGTACTTGATAAATAATGCCATCACTTTTTGAACTCACCAATCCCCACAAGGAATTGTTTTGGTCTTTTTCCGCGACTTGTATCGTTCCAACCATTTGCAGGGCATCAAGCGGCATAAGCCCTAATCCGGTGCGTACCCAATAAACCCATTCGGGGGTTGGACAAGGCGGTTTACCAGACGGTTCGTCCACAGGTTGCCGTAGCTGTGGGGGTTTGGTGCCCCAAGGTAAAAAGCAATGCCATTAAGTTAAGCTTCAGCCTCAGAAGAAATTCTGAGGCTAAAAGCTATCGTTCAGCTAAAGCCTACTACTAATAGTGCCCTTTAGGGTACTTTAGCTTTAAGCCTTAGAAACGAAGTAACGAGCGGAGCGAGATCATTTATTCTAAGGCTTAACTCCCGAAGGCGTTTCTTTATCTGGAAACTCAGCAAAAACATCCCGCACCCGCAGCGACTTCGCCAGAAAAAATATCAGCACCACGTCGATATAAATAAACATCAAACTCGCCCCATCAATCTTTTTGATGCCAAGCACAATATACAAAATGATAAAGCCGACTTCCAACACGAGAGTAGATAATAATAAGAATCGGCCCCACCGCCATATCCCGCGTATGATGGGAGAGCGCGTTTTAGGTGCCCGTCTCAACATGCCAACTATCACTAACGCCGCCGGAAGGCTTGAAAACAACAAAGCGACGCTAAATTGTTCATGAGCAAATTTGACCAAAAAAGGAACTGATGAAATCATTGGCAAAACAAAAATGAGAACTTGCTTGAGTAAGTAAAGATTCACCAAGAATAACATCAAGGGAATTTTTAACACATTGTATTCGTTGTAATCTTCAAAACTGTATTTCATATTGATTGCGGCGTTTGGTGCTAAAGGCCTTATAGTAGTTAAGTGAATTAACGGCCCTTTCAAGTGAAATAACGGCCCTTTTAAATAAAAGGCCGCTAAAGGCCTTATAGTAGTTAAGTGAATTAACGGCCCTTTCAAGTGAATTGACGGCCCTTTTAAATAAAAGGCCGCTAAAGGCCTTATAATAACTAAGTCAATGCCATTAAGTTAAGAAATATAACTAAACCTGTCAGGTTTGGCTCTGGAGAGGGGCGGGGGTGTGTTCGACTTTTAAAACACGCTCTTAGTTTAAAAACAACCGATAAGCAGGATTATCGCTTTCCTCCCAATACAGATACCCTAAATGATCTAAAAAATGTTGAAACTCATTCAATTGAGCCTCCGGCACTTGTATGCCTACCAACGCCCGCCCATAAGCCGCGGCATGATTGCGGTAATGAAACAAGCTGATATTCCAGCGTTGCCCCATACTGGTTAAAAAATGCAATAATGCCCCCGGTCGTTCTGGAAATTCAAAACGATAAATGCGTTCATTCAATAAACATGGCGTATGTCCACCCACCATGTGGCGAATATGTGTTTTTGCCATTTCGTTATCGGTTAAATCGACAACTCGATAGCCTTTGTCACGTAACTTAGCAATTAACTTGTTTTTTTCTGCAAAGCCATCCGTTAAACGTAGCCCGGCAAACACATGGGCTTGTTCATCATTGGCGTAACGATAATTAAATTCCGTGATAAAGTGTTGCCCGATGGCATGACAAAATTGACGGAAACTGCCGCTACGTTCAGGAATCGTTACCGCCATCAAAGCTTCGCGTTGTTCACCGATTTCTGTGCGTTCCGTCACATAGCCCAAACGATCAAAATTCATATTGGCACCACTGGCGATAGTGACTAAATGTCGTCCACTACAATTTTCTCGTTTCATGTATTGCTTTAAACCGGCTAACGCCAACGCGCCCGCAGGCTCCGCAATAGTGCGCGTCTCTTCAAAAATATCTTTAATCGCGGCACAAATTTCATCCGTACTCGCCAACAACACTTCATCAACATAATTACGCGCCACCTCAAAAGGCAACTTGCCTATCTGTCGCACCGCCACACCGTCGGCAAAAATTCCCACTTGTTCAAGAATAACTCGCTCGCCAGCTTTAAGGGCAGCCTGTAGGCAAGCGGCATCATCCGGTTCGACACCAATCACTTTGATTTCGGGGCGTAAATATTTAACGTAAGCCGCTACGCCGGCAATCAAGCCGCCACCGCCGACGGGCACAAAAATCGCGTCTAAGTCTCCTGTATGCTGCTGCAAAATTTCCATGCCAATAGTGCCCTGCCCGGCAATCACATCGGCATCATCATAAGGATGTATATAACTCAGTCCTTGTTGTTCAAGCAATTGTTGGGCGTGTTGACTGGCATCATCGTAAGTGGTGCCATGTAATACCACCTCAGCGCCACGACTTCGCACAGCGGTGACTTTAATTTCAGGGGTAGTTTTAGGCATGACGATAGTTGCCGGGATACCTAACTTTGCCGCTGACAACGCCACCCCTTGAGCATGATTGCCGGCGGAAGCGGCTATCACGCCTTTTGCCAAGGCATCTTTGGGTAAATTGGCGATTTTGTTATACGCGCCGCGTAATTTAAAAGAAAACACCGGCTGCATGTCTTCGCGTTTAATCCAAATATGATTATTGAAACGCCGTGAAAGATTTGCGGCGTAATCTAGGCGAGTTTTTTCGGCCACGTCGTAGACACGGGCTTGGAGGATTTTTTTTATGTAAGTATTTTCAATGTTCATTTTAAAGGTTTTTTGTTGAAGCAGTCGTCCAAACTAACGTTTGGCAGACTCCAAACTTTAGTTTGGAGTCTAAACTTTAGGGCAGTCGTCCAAACTTTAGTTTGGCAGAGTCCAAACTTTAGGACGGTATTTTACCGTTTGAACTTGGACTGCCAAACGTTAGTTTGGACGACTAGATGTATTTTACCGTTTGAATTGCGGTTTTTTTTTAAATCCTTTATTAGAAACAATCCTTGTAGTTGCTTTATCCGTTAGAAATCTTGGACATCCAAGATAAATCTTGGACTCCTTTAAAATCTTGGACTCCTGCCAAAAGATTTCGTATCTGTCGAAATGACAAAAGCGCAAATGGTGTGTAAAGTATAGTCTAACTAATCCCGGTAGTTGCTTTATCCGTTTTTATTTAGAATCCTTGTAGTTGCTTTATCCGTTTTTATTTAGAATCCCTGTAGTTGCTTTATCCTTTTTTATAACGAATCCTTGTAGTTGCTTTATTCTTTTTTATAACGAATCCTTGTAGTTGCTTTTAAAATCTTGGACTCCTGCCAAAATATTTATCTGAAAAACTATAGACTGCCAAACTAAAAACTTTTGCGTCGTTTGGACGGATAGATGGATAGCCGTTATGAACGAAACCCTTTTTGATGGTAATATGAAAACGATAACTTGGACATTTGAGTGATATTATGCAGTTTACCTTATCTCATCCAGCCGCTGCTGTGCCTTTTGCCCACTGGGGATTGGTATTGTCAGCACTTGTCGTGGGTAGCCTTTCGCCAGATTTTAACTATTTTCTTTGTTTATCAACACGTTGCCAATTTGGTCACACGCTGCTCGGTATCTTTCTCCTTGATATTCCAGCAGGATTCGCGGTGCTTTGGCTATTTCATACGGTTTTGAAGCGCCCTCTCCTTTCGCTGTTACCCGTTACGCATCAACAATGCTTGATGCCGTTGGCAACCCATTTTCATTTTGTTCCGTGGCAGCGTTTCTGGTTAATTGTTTTGTCTTTGCTCCTTGGCGCGTTGACTCATATTGTCTGGGACTCTTTTACACATTATTCCGGTTGGATGGTACAACAGTTACCGATTTTGAGGACAGCCGTTATTGAAATTGGTCAAAATGGTCAAAAAGTTATCAGAGTTCATCACATTTTACAACAGGGTAGTACTTTGCTTGGTGTTGCCTTACTTTTCTATTGGTACTATCAATGGTTCAAACAGGCACCAAGGGTGCCAATAACTTCTTTAACGTTACTACCGATTAAAACCAAGTGGCTTATTATCCTTATCGGAGGATTAAGTGCGGGTTTTCTGGGGTACATTTATGCTTTTCTCACTATTTTTCCGTTTTCTAGTCTTCGTTCATTCGAGATTTTTGTTGGAAAGACAGTTATATCTGGAATGACAATTGCGTTTGTTGAGTTGGTGATTTTGAGTCTATTTTGGCACATTTTTTGGTTCAAAAAACGGGCTTTGAATGTTTCGGGAAAATGAATTGAAAGAAATCCAAAAAAAACCAAGAGAATTTTGCGTTGGCACCAAAGCAAGTCCATCCTATTCAACGGATAACTGATAACTGACATTTCCGTTTTCTATAGATATTCAGATAATTATTTAGTCCCCTTTAGGGGACTTGAGCTTTTAGCTTCGGCACTGATAACTGATAACTGATAACTGATAACTGACATGCACATAACTAATTATACTGATCTTGAGCTTTTCAATCCGGGGCAATTTGAGAGTGATTTGAAAGCCAGCGATTCCGAGCTTAAAGTGTTTCGCGAGGCCTTAAAGCGGGGGCATAATATACTGAAAAAACGTTTTCAGGCTCACAAGAACGCCACCAATTACGTGCTACAACGTGCTTGGTTAGTCGATCAAATACTGTTACAAGCTTGGCAGCGGCATTGTACTTGTCTTGAGCCTGAGACTTGTGCGCTTGTAGCCGTCGGCGGTTATGGGCGCGGTGAATTGCATCCTTGTTCCGATGTGGATATATTGATTTTGTCAGAATCGGCGATGGATGCTATTGCACAGGAGTGTTTTGGAAACTTTGTGAGGTTTTTGTGGGATATTCGCCTTGAAGTCGGACATGGTGTGCGTACCTTGACCGAATGTGAACAAGAGGCCGCGGCCGATATTAGCGTGGCGACTAATCTGATGGAAGCGCGTTTGCTCACCGGCGCTGAGAGTTTGTTTACCGCTATGCAAACCGCTGTCGCACCCGATAGGGTTTGGTCTCATAAAGAATTTTTTGCCGCTAAAACCGAAGAACAAATTCAACGTCATCTCAAATATGATGATTCCGCTTATAGTTTGGAACCCAATATCAAGGAAGGCCCAGGCGGGTTGCGCGATATTCAAATGATAGGTTGGGTGGCGAAACGTCATTTTGGGGCCACTACTTTACATGATTTGATACAACATGGCTTTTTAACGGAAAAGGAGTATCAAACGCTGAGCAAGGGACAAGAATTTCTCTGGGAAATTCGTTGTCAGTTGCATTTTGTTGCTCGGCGACATGAAGAGCGTTTGTTGTTTGATTATCAGCGCACTCTCGCTCAGTCATTTGGCTATGAGGATGATGAGGTGGGCTTGGGCGTAGAAAAGTTGATGAAGCGGTATTATTGCGCTATCAAGGAAATAAGCACTCTCAATGAGATGCTCTTGCAATTGTTTGAAGAGGCCATTTTGTATGCTGATATGCCCGCTAAAGTCCGTCCCTTAAACAAACGCTTTCAAGTCCGTAATGATTTTATTGAAGTGACTCACGAGAAAGTCTTTGTGAATTATCCTTTTGCTCTGCTGGAAATTTTTCTGTTGATGCAGCAACATCCAGAGATTAAGGGAATACGGGCCGCTACTATTCGCCGGATTATTCATTATAAATCTTTGATTGATAATGCTTTTATCAAAGATTTACGGGCGCGGAGCCTGTTCTTTGAAATTTTCCGCCAACCGCAAGGCTTAACGCATGCCCTTCGGCGCATGAATAGTTATGGTGTGCTTGCTGCTTACATTCCCGCGTTTGGCAAAATCGTTGGGCAGATGCAATATGATTTATTTCATGTCTATACTGTCGATCAACATACTCTAACTGTGGTGCGTAACCTCAGACGTTTTACCCTGCCGGCGTTTTTTCATGAATTCCCTTTCTGTTCAAAACTGATACAGTCTATTCCTAAACCAGAACTGTTGTATCTAGCAGGTTTATTCCATGATATTGCTAAGGGGCGGGGTGGCGATCATTCAAAATTGGGCAAAATAGACGCTTTGAATTTTTGTCAGGCACATGGTTTAAGCGACAATGATGCGCGTTTGGTGGCATGGTTAGTACACCATCATTTGCTCCTGTCTATCACCGTACAACGTCAAGATATTTCCGATCCTGATGTGATTAAAGCCTTTGCTCTGGACATCGAGGATAGTGTGCGCCTTGATTATTTATATCTGCTGACGGTGGCAGATATAAGGGCGACTAATCCCAATTTGTTCAATAGTTGGAAAGAGGCGTTATTGACGGAGCTTTACCATAAAACATCCGCGGTTTTGCATCATGAGAAAGGACAGGTTTTAGATAAACAACTCCACATTCAGGAGATTCAAAGGGAGGCTCGTCGTTTGCTGGAGGTGCCTGATAATGGGCGTGTCACGGCCTTATGGGAGGATTTGGGCGATGATTATTTTTTACATTCTTCGTCACAAGAGGTTGCCCGCGAGACACAAGCCATTTTAAATCATGCTGCCCCGGATAATCCCTTAGTGTTAGAGCGTCTGGCGACTAAAGGTGGTACTGAATTCATTATGATTTATAGGCAGGATCGTGATTATTTGTTTGCTGATACCTCCTATTTTCTAGAACAACAAAATTTGACCATTGTTGATGCTTATATTGTTCCCACTCAAAGTGAATATACCATTAGCGGTTACACCGTTTTGGAAGACAATGGCGAAGAAATCCATCAAGGGGAGCGTGTTGAGGAGATTTTACAAGGACTCAAACAAGCATTGAACCGCGATACCAGTTCGCCGTTTAATCCGATTACTCGCCACATACCTAGACACCTTAAGCATTTCCCCGTGCCCACCCGTGTCACGTTTACACAAGATCATCTCAATAATCATACGATTGTAGAGGTGATTACCACAGATCGCCCTGGCGTGTTGTCGCGTCTTGCCCAAGCATTGGTGACTTGTCAGGTGCGAGTCAAAAAAGCCAAAATTGCCACGTTTGGTTCTCGTGTTGAAGACGTTTTTTTTGTAACCGACTATAGAAATCATGCGCTGTATTCTACCGAACAACTGGATTGTTTGCGTGACAAATTATCGGAGTTGCTTGATAAACATAAGCCAACCACGTAAAGGGATAAGCGAATTTATAAGTACAACTTATTGCGCCTAAGTAAGTACAACGAATTGCGCGGATAAGCGAATTTATAAGTACAACTTATTGCGCCTAAGTAAGTACAACGAATTACGCGGATAAGCGAATTTATAAGTACAACTTATTGCGCCTAAGTAAGTACAACGAATTACGCGGATAAGCGAATTTATAAGTGCAATTCATTGCGCCTAAGTAAGTACAACGAATTACGCGGATAAGCGAATTTATAAGTACAACTCATTGCGCCTAAGTAAGTACAACGAATTGCGCGGATAAGCGAATTTATAAGTACAACTCATTGCGCGTGCGTACAACGGTTTCTAAAATCCCTTATTATATACAATCCTTGTAGTTACTTTATATTTCATTATGACTTCTTCAAATCTCACTCAAATGTTGTTGGGTTCGTTATTGGATAGCCCGGCTGTTGTGGAGATGGCGTCTCAGGTGGGCGGGAAGGCGGTTTCTATTGTTAGTGAGCATTTTACTTTTACCGCTTTTGAAATTTCTAGCGCGTATCAGGGTAGTTATGGGTACGCGTTGGCGGCTATTCGGTTGGGGGTTGTTGCGCCGGCGCCCAGTTTGGTGCAAAAAGTCCGTTATTCGAAAATCACTCGTGAGTTTGCTCAGCAAATTGAGCGGCAGTATTTGCAGCCTTTTGTTCAGCAGCAGGGGGTTGAGGATTTGGCGGTTTTTAGAGAGCAAGTCTCTGAGGCGCTTCTGTTGTTTTCTAAGCATAAGGATGGATTGCTTGAAATTCAAGAGATTAGTGAGGAGGATTTAGCGGCGTTGATCAGTTATCAACAGACGCTCGCGATGACGGATTTGTTGTTGGAGCAAATGTCGGCGATTGAGCAGGTGGATGAGAGGTTGGCCGCGTTTCTTCGCTATGAGGGGTTGTTGGGTAATGCGGTGTTGTTTTTCTTTAGGGAGTTGCTGCGTAAGGATCCGCGGTTGGCGGCGACGCAAACGGCGTTGCAGCAGGCGAAGTTGTGTATTGAGGTGTAAAATCTGCAAGCGACGATTGCGGATTTGAGAGTGCAACAAGATAAATATCCGGTGTTTAGTGAACAGATTGAGCAACAAGTCCGTGGGTTGCAACAATGGCAAATGCAGCATGAGTCGTTGTTACGGTTTGCGAGTCAGTTTGAAAGTTGGCGGCCGGAAATCGTGGCTTGGGCTGAGGATATTTATGCCACGCTTGGTAAACTTGAGGAGGATGTTGGCGAAACGAGACGTTTAGTCGAAGGATTTGACCGAAAACTGAATAAATTGTTGGCTCAGCGTGGTTTGTCGTCACAAGTCAGCCCGCGCGATGGGTTTATTCAGTACGATGACGAAAGTTGGCAATTGATTCAGGGTATGGTGGAACAATTAAAGCGGTTGCCGAGTCAACAGCCTGGCTATGGGCAATTGTCGATGAAATTGGGCAGTGCTTTGTCGTCAGCCGGTGATTTGGTTGAAGCGGAACAGTGGTTTTTACAGGCCCTTGACAAGGCTAATGATGATGAGGTGAAGGCGCTGGCTTATTATAATTTGTTTCAAGTGCGTTGGCGCAAGGCCTTTACTGAACTTAACTCGCCGCTTGAGAAGGGCCAGGGGGTTATTGCAAAACAGACACAAATTTATGCCGAGGCCTTAGCGGCTTTACAGAAAGCGATTGAGTTGTCCAACGGGCGCTTGGCATTACATGATATTAATAAGGGTTATTATCCCATCATCAAAATGTTGGGGGCCGGTGGCATGGGCTGCGCGTTGTTGTGCGAAAATCCTAATTTTATGATTAAGGGCCATCAACAAGTGGTTGTTAAGTGTCTTTGGGAAACTCCTAGCGGTAATCTTGAGCAAGTGTTTAAGGAACCGTTGACGATGAACGATATCGCGGGCGATTATGTGCCAAAGACGCTTGAATTTGGATATGCCGATAACGTTAATAAGAACGGGGCCTATTTTGTGAGTGAATATATTGACGGGGCGATAGATGGCGAAGCGTGGTTAGAAAAATATGGGCCGTTGGATTTAATCACCGGGTTACAAGTCGCGTTGCAAATTGCCGAAGGTTTGCAAAAGGCGCATGAAAAAGGAATTTACCATTTGGACTTAAAGCCGGCGAATTTGTTGTTGAAAAAAACCGCCGAGGATTCCAATACCGCGGCCGTTTCGGTGAAAATTATTGATTTTGGCTTAGCTCGCGTGACAACTTCGTTGCGAGAGATGGCGAAAAAACAGAGTCGTTCTGGTTTGACGGTATTTGGGCAAGCGTTTGGTACGATGGAATATGCGCCGCCGGAACAGCGCGGTTTGGGCTATGGACGACCGACTGCGAAAAGTGATATTTTCACATTTAGTGCCACGATGTATCGTTTATGGACGGCAAATAGTCCGCACCATTTCAGAGAGCGTGATTTGCCGGCGGTGTCGGCCTTACGTGATTTACTGTTTGAGTGTGTGAAGGACAATCCTACACAACGTCCTGAGTCAGTGCAACTGCTTATTGAGCGTTTAAGAGTCATACTAGAGGCGCAACTCCGAAAGCAACAAACGGCCGAACGCCAAGTCAAAGCTGAACGATTAATACAAGAACAGGCGATAGAGGCTAAACGCCAAGCCGAAGAAGAACGACTCCGTAAGCAACAAGAGGCCGAACGCCAAGCCGAAGCGGAACGCCTCCGAAAGGAACAAGAGGCCAAACGCCAAGCCGAAAAAGTGGAACGACTCCGAAAGGAACAGGCGATAAAAAAACGAGTTGAACGCCTTTCTCCGTTAAATCCACTCGACCATTTACGCCTATTATGGTGGATTTTAGTCATGCCCGAATACCTAAAAGGCTATCGTGACTTCTTTGGTAGAACGGATGAAAAACGTGTAAGCAAGTGGTTGGCGAGTACCTTAGTGTGGTTGCCTTTATGGATGCCCACCTTGGCATTAGGATTAGAGTGGCTACCTACGGCCAGGGTATTATGGGCACCAAACGTTTACTTGTGGATCAGCGTGGCGTTAGGCGGGGTTTGGCTATTGAGTGGGTGGTTCGGAGATGTGGATGAAGACTGGGTGGGCAGCGTGGCGATCTGTGTGGCGTTCGTTGTGGCGGTCGGCGTGGCGTTCTTAGTGGCATTCTTTGGAGTATTAATCGGTGCGGCAATCATAAGTGAGGCCGTAAAAGAGAGTTTAAGAACAGGGACACCGTCTTGGATCGCTCGTTTTGCTTTTCTGTTGCTGGTTGGGGCGCATCTTTTCTTGATTAGTTATTGCTTTTTGGGAGGGTGGCGGTTGTTTGTTTAATTCGGCGTTTGGATAGCGGAATGTCCAGCGATACCCGGTTGTATCAGTCAAGGACACTCTAAAGCCGAAGCGATAACAAATATCCGAGAAGATTGAAACTCGATAATTGGCATGTTTTTGAGATGGAGTCCAAAGCTTCAGCTTTGGACGTTTATAAAATACCACAACAAACCACAGGTTTCACTAAAGCTATTATCTCGCTCCGCTCGTTACTGCGTTTCATATTCAACCCTTTCAGGGTTGAGGCCCTCCACGGCCCATCCTGAGTCCAAGATTTATCTTGGACGTCTAGTGCCGAAAAGCATAAATTCCCGTATCACCAAGCAATCCGATTTGTTGGAAAAATCGGATTTATTGGCACAGGAGTGATCTCCCCAAATCCGTTGTACTAACACTGTCAAAGAAATATTTTTACAAGGATTGTATATAATAAGGGATTTGTTTGTAGATGTGTTTGGGGTTGATGAAGTCATGCCTTGTTGATGAATTTTTATCTTGGACGTCTAGTTAGTCGTCCGGAGTCCAAGATTTATCTTGGACGTTTTTTTCTGGGGCGCTGCCCCAGGCTATATTAATATCGCCCCGTTGGGGCTTTTCGGCAGTTATTTAAGCTTGTTTTTAAAAAAGTCCAATTTATTCCCATCTTGAGTATACAACGGCTATGGCGTATAATTTTATACGATTATGGAACGCTCATATTAGAAATAAACGAATGGCAAACGGGTGAATTGAAAAAAGCTTCGATAATCAACATATTGATAATTCGTTGCTTTCGACAATTCGTTGTACTCCTTGCATTCACTTTTCATCACAATAGGTTCATTATGAAATCACTTTCTTTATCGGAAATAGGTGCCCAACTGAGCAAATTAGATCATTTAGTCAAATTAGAGGGTGAGATTATCATCACCCTAGACAACAAGCCCATCGCACGACTATTACCTCCGAGACAAAATACCAAGACTAAACCCTCACACGCAGATTTGCGAGCAATGATGCCAAAACTTTCTACACCCAGCGAACAATTGATTCGAGAAGAAAGGGAGGTACGTTAATGGTAATCGCCTAGATTGACACGAGTGCCGTTGCCAAATGGTATATTAATGAAACACACTCAGAAGATTTCAATGCTTGGATTCAAACACAAGACGAATGTTACATCAGCAGTTTGACAATGACCGAATTTCGCTGTTTATTGGCGCGGCGACGACGGGCAGGAGAATTGTCTTCAGAGGACGAACAACAAGTATTTGCGGCCTTTGAAAAGGATATCTATGACGAGCATCTGATTGTGCATCCGCTGAGCGAACACCACGCTTTTGCTGCCATTCACCTTATCAATACCTTATCAACTGTCGCTTTACGTGCGCTAGATGCCATGCACCTTAGCATTGCAAATGATATTGGGGCTGAAATAATCGCCACCGCGGACAGAATCATGGCAGAAGCTTGCCGTTTGCAAGGTATTAAAGTCATAGGATTTTTTGAGTAGTGTGTCATGAATACCAGAAAACCGATTCATCCTGGAGAAGTCCTACAACAAGATGTGATAGAACCGCTAGGAATAAGTATCACAGAAGCGGCGAAATGTTTAGGCGTGAGCCAAGAAACTTTGGCCGCTTTGTTAAATACCAACAGTTCAGTCACGCCAGAAATGGCGGTTCGGATTGGTAAAGCCACACGAACCAGCCCAGAAAGTTGGCTTCAGATGCAAATTAAATATGACTTATGGGTAGTCAACCAAAAAACCTTTGAAGTGGAAGAATGGACTACTTCTTCTGAAGCACGTTAACGAGCGTCAGGTGTATATTTTTAGGGTTATTTGGAGTATCTTGTTTGAGGGCCATAAAATGCTTACGTCGGCAAAAGTTTCGCTTCGCTGTACTTTTGCCGACGTGAATGGTTTCAAATTGAGTTATGGCCCCCAATTGCGCCTCATTAGCCAGACTTTTTGTAGGTATTTTATGACAACGAGTCCTTATAGCGCCTCGATTGAATGGGCTATAAAATAAACGCGCTTTGACGCGCTTATTGCTAAGAGATATTCACATAAGCTTGCGAACAAATCCGATTTTTTGGAAAAATCGGATTTCTTAATTACTTCTATAACTTCTCAATCAGAAGTTTTTATAAATCCTTGATTTCATAATAATTAATTCAACCCTTAATTCGCATAATAAACATGTCCAAACGGCCTACGACTTCTCCAAGTAAGTCACCGCCGTGGCTAATAAACCTGTCCAAACGGCCGACAAGTTATCCAAGCAACTCACCGCTGTGGCTAATAAACCTGTCCAAACGGCCGACGAATTGTCCGAGCAACTCACCGCTGTGGCTAATAAACCTCATAGGATTTTTTGAGTAGTGTGTCATGAATACCAGAAAACCGATTCATCCTGGAGAAGTCCTACAACAAGATGTGATAGAACCGCTAGGAATAAGTATCACAGAAGCGGCGAAATGTTTAGGCGT
>Ga0190345_1000195_pt1 | contig 19738 bp, 18 predicted proteins | sample 48721334_MG_FD_161674 | JGI IMG/M metagenome (GOLD analysis project Ga0190345, IMG submission 161674) | Hydrothermal vent microbial mat bacterial communities from Southern Trench, Guaymas Basin, Mexico - 4872-13-3-4_MG | ecosystem: Environmental > Aquatic > Marine > Hydrothermal vents >...
GAATGAATTGGAAATGGACATCATTAAAGAGATTGTAATTCTTTGCAATGGCAATGTTTCTATCTTCGAAAAGCTGAGAAACCGCTATGCTACCTAGTTATTTAAAGGTTTCGGACAGTAGTGGTTTATAAACAGTTCTCGCGCGAGAAACGAAAAGCGAAAATAAATAAATTAGGTTTTCAATATATATGTAAAATGTAAATTTGCTCGATACTCAGTGTCCATAGACACTGGGTGTCCCGAAACAGCGTGTGTCGAAATTCTTATATATTAAATAGAGCATAGTTTAGAATGCAGTATGGTAATATGTATTATCATATTAAACTTACGCCGACACTGCGAACAATGTTATAGTACACTATTAAGAAATTCGGCAAGAAAAAAAGAAGGTTTTATTTGAAAAAATAAAATAGGCAAAAAACAAACAATAAATCATTTTGACTTAATTGTAATAATGTGATAATGTAATAATACTATGCCAGTATGGTAATACATATTACCATACTGTTTACAAATATTTTTAACAAGTAATAAAACAAAAATATGAGCAAAATTAATCCGAGAAAAGTGGACTTTTGATATAATCGCCAAGGTAAATTATAATCTGCATTCAAACAATCTTAATTATTCTATGCAAGAAATATTGGACAATTACGAAGTTGGCGATTTTTTGCTGGCCAGCATAGCACCCATAGGCGGCAAGTGATTTATGTCGAGCAGTTAGCAATTGATCAATAAAAATCAGGAGCAATATATTTCTGAACGATACATAAAAAATATTTCTTCTATTAAAGCGAATTACCGCAATAACCTGACAAAATTTGAAAAAGCGTTTAAGCTTCAAAAAATCCACTATGATAAATTTGTGAAATATTTCGGCGTCAACATATTAACAGACAACAGACAAAAACTTGAAGACAAAATAAATGAATTTTACAGGAATTAAATGGGCGAGAGAAATAGGAAAATCAATTTTGCCAATTTACCTGAAGAAATAAAAGAAATTCCAAGTGTTAGCGCGGTAATGCACCCATGTCAAGGTTTGCATTTCTTTGGCTATTACGACAGCTTTGTAAAAATCTTTTCTAATTTAGAAAAGCCAAAAGATTGAAATGAATTGATAACTGAATATTTAGGGTCTGCTGATTTTCTCTAATTATCCCTCCCCCCTACTCCTGACAAGGAGAAACTAAGAAGAGTTGAGAAGTTTGAAAAAGCGACTGAAACAAGCTAAATTATTTTTTTAATATTTTCTAAATTTATTTCTTTTTATAATTATTAGGTGAAAATCAGCATACTCTAAATAGTAATCCCTTTTTTCTGTCATCCCGAAAGGAGTGATGTAACTGAGGGATCTAATAACAAAGTTAGCCGCGTTTGCTGTATTTTATAGATTCCTCGCTCCACTGCGTCCCGTTCCAAATTTTACAAGTAAATATAAAAAAAGCAGGCAGTTCTAAGTGATTAGGAAATGGTAATTTATTAGTAAACAGTTTTGTAAAATTTGGAACGGGACTGCGGTTCCGTTTTGGAATGACAGAGGACGGCATTTCGCAATTCAAGATAATTAAAGTTAACTGATATTCCTTTTTTGAGAGAGGTTAAGAGCGTGTTTTTTAAAACAACTTTAATGTAAGCGATTTTTTGAAAAATGTCAAGGGTTGATTTTATTGGTTAAATGTAATAAAGTAAATAGTAATTGGTAAACATCGCGCTATGCATAATAATTCAACAATTCAACAATTTAACATTTAATTTATATGAACAATTTTTTCCCAAAAAAAATTCAAAATAAATTTACCTCGCACTTAAAAAATGTGATCAAAACCGCGGAGAATATTTCGCGGGAATTTGGGCATCAGTCAATCGGAGTGGAACATATTATTTTTGGCATAATATCGCAGAAAGGAAGCATTGGTTCAAATATGCTTGGGACTGAAAAAATTAATTTGAAAGCGCTACATCAGATTATAGATAAACTGCCAAAAACAAGAGCGTGGAAGCCGGAATTATCAGGCGAATTGAAAAATATATTCAAAAAATCGGTTCTTATCGCTAGCAGATACAAATATGCTTATGTGGGAACCGAACATTTACTTTGCGCTATCTTAGACAGTAAGGATAAAAAAATCACTGAAATTTTTTCTTTAATCGGATTTAAGCCGGATAAACTAAAAGAAGAGTTGAAAGCGGTGATGGAAGGAACAACGCGGTTTTTTGATGTTGTTGACCTTTTTAATTCTTCCACGAAACTTCAGAAAGTCGGTTCAATCAATCCTAATAAAATTGACAGCGGTTTGAATAGCGGAATTATTGCCGAAATGCTCGCCGGTTCTCTGCCTTTGAACACCAAGCAATCCACTTTGGATTATTTTTGCGTGGATTTAATCAAAGAATTTGAAAATGGAAATTCCGATCCCATTATTGGACGGGATGAAGAAGTGAACCGTTTGATGAATATTTTAAATCGCAAGACGAAAAATAATCCAATTTTAGTCGGTGAACCGGGAGTTGGAAAAACGGCAATCGCGCAAGGGCTTGCCCAAAGGATTTTTAAAGGTAGCGCGCCGGTTAATCTTCTTAGTAAAAGAATTTATTCATTGGATCTTGGGCTTCTTGTAGCGGGAGCGGTTTTTCGCGGAGAGTTTGAAGCGCGTTTGAAAGATGTGATCAGCGAAGCGCAGAACGATCCGAATGTGATTTTATTCATTGACGAGATACACACAATCATCGGCGCCGGGAGCGCGGGCGGATCAGGAAGTTTGGACGCGGCGAATATTTTAAAAGCGCCTTTGGCGCAGGGCGAATTTTCTTGTATTGGCGCGACGACTTTGGATGAATACAGAAAACATTTCAAAAAAGACGCGGCGCTGGAAAGAAGATTTCAAATGGTAGTCGTTAATGAGCCAAGCATTAAAGATACAAAAAAAATATTAAAAGGATTAAAACCGTTATACGAAAAACATCACAACTTAGAAATAAGCGATGAAGCAATTGGTTCAGCCGTTGACTTAAGCGTGAGATTTATTAACGACAGATTTCTTCCCGACAAAGCGTTTGACATTCTTGACGAAGCGGCGTCATTGGTTAGAAGCAGGCATAGCGGAAAAAACTATTTCAAAAAGATAAAGGAACTTGAAGAAAAAAAGAGAGTTTTGCGGGCGGAAAAAGAAAAGGCGGTTGAGGAAGAAAAATACGACGAAGCGCTTGCCATTAAAGAGAAGGAAGGAGTAATAAAAAAATCCATTGCCAAACTTTATGAGATTCAGGATAAAGAAAACAAAATTAAAATTAAAACGCCTCTTAACGCTGATGACATAGCGGAAGTTATAATGCGAATGACCGGAGTGCCGGTAAAGAAGTTAATTTCTGGCGAGAGAAAAAAGCTTAAAAACATTGAAAGAGGTTTAAAAAAACAGATCATCGGGCAGGACGAAGCGATTGAAGCGATTTCAAAATCAATCCGTCGCAGCCGGCTTGGAATCGCAAGCGCAAACAGGCCAAACGGCGTCTTTATGTTCTTAGGGCCAACCGGAGTTGGAAAAACCGAGCTAACGAAAGTTTTGGCAAAAACCGTCTATGAAAAAAAAGACGCGCTGATCAAAGTTGATATGAGCGAATTTATAGAAAGGCATAATGTCTCGCGCTTGGTCGGCGCGCCGGCCGGATATGTCGGCTATGAAGAAGGCGGGAAATTGACAGAGCAAGTTCGCCTTAATCCGCACTCAGTTATTCTTTTTGACGAAATTGAAAAAGCGCATCCAGATGTTTTTAACTTGCTCCTGCAAATTTTTGAAGACGGCGAAATTACCGACGCGGCCGGAAGAAAAGTTGATTTCAAAAACACGATTATTATTATGACTTCAAATATCGGAACCGAAGAGCTGACCTGCGAAGCGGGATGGGGATTTTCGGAAAATGAGAATATAGATGAAGATGAAAAGAAAAATAGAGCCAGAAAAAAATACATAGAAACGAAAGACAGTGTTTTAAAAGAATTGAAAGACGAGTTCAATCCCGAGTTTATAAACAGGATTGATAAAATTATAGTTTTCAATCCTTTGGGTTTGAATGACATAAAATCAATTGTCAGAAACCAATTTAACGATCTTCAAAAAAGAATATTGGAAAGCAACGGAATTAAAATAAATGTAGACAAAAAAGCGCTTGATTATATAAGCAAAAAAAGTTTTAATCCAAATGAAGGAGCAAGATTGGTAAGAAGAAATTTGCAGGAAATGGTTGAAGATCTAATTTCGGAAAAAATTGTTAATGAGGAAATTGGAGAAGGGGAGAGAGTTAAATTAAGCGCGGGAAAAGATGGGATTGTGTTGAAGCGATAGACTGTTAAAATATTATTTCCTGCTGTCGCGAGATCATGTTCCTCAGCAAGTTTGCGGAATTAGTGATATCTTATGGTCATATGGCTTGGTCGTCGCGGGGTTAAACTGCCGCGACGGCGAAATATTAAACAGTATAATAATATTGTATTATCATACTGCTTATTCAAATTTTAGGTTTAATAAATGTTTTTCAATTTAGCAACCATTAATGTTAAAAAATAACCTGTTTCCGACGACCGTCAAAAATAGGTTATACCTGCGCAACAAAATAATCCACTATGACAAATTTGATTTTGAAATGCAAACGCGCAAACTCTTTCCAATTATAATAAATGCTTTCATCCAAACTCAAAAACTTCATCCTTGATCTTCTTTTTCCAATCCAATGCCTTGAATGCGGGAAAGAGTTTGAAAATTTGGAGCCGAAAGAAAGATGGATCTGCAAGGAATGCCTTGAAAAAATAGAGACGAGAAAAGAGCAAGTTTGTCCGGTTTGCGAGAAACCAAGCGAAGGAGGGGAGACGCATCACGGGTGTAGAAAAGAAACTTCGTTAAATGGGCTTTGGGTGGCCGCCGAGTATGGCTATAAAACAACAAGCGACGCGATACATAAATTTAAATTTAATTTCATAAAAGATATTTCTTTTCCGCTTTCTGAAATTGTTGTAAAAAGCGTTTTAGAAGTTCAAGAATTTGGCGATTTTCATGATTTGCTTTTATCAAATTTTTCTCAAGAAAGCGGAGAAGAAAAAATTTATACAGAGAAAGCAAAAAATAAAAAAGCGGAAACGGTCATAGTTCCCGTTCCGCTTCATAAAAGGAGATATAATTGGCGCGGTTTTAATCAAGCTCTTTTATTGTCGGAATATATCGCGAATAAATTTAATTTGCCGATTCGCGAAAATTTAATAATTCGCAAGAGAAATACGAAACCGCAGACCAAAATAAAATCAATGGAAAAAAGAAAAAAGAATATCAAAGGCGCGTTTTTCTGCCCGCGAAGCGATTTGATAAAAAATAAGAATATAATCATTGTTGACGATGTCTGCACGACGCTGGCGACATTGAACGAATGCGCGATTGAACTCAAAAAAGCGGGAGCAAAGGAAGTATGGGGATTGGTTGTTGCAAGAAGATAAGATCCATGCTATAATTACCGTGTAAAAAGGGTGAGAAAATCATCTTTTTTATTTGCACAATTTAATATTATGCTTTCATCTAAAATTTTAAAACTTGTTGTTTATTTGTTTGCAATCACGCTGTCTTTTTTGATATTAACTATTAGCGTGAGCGCCGGGCTTATGAATTATCTTGATGTTTATTCGCTTGACGCAAGATTGCAGAGCGCAAATGAAATCGGAGTTAATGACAATATAGAAATAGTTTTTAATCAACCGGTTGTTTTTTTAAACTCTGAAAATATAATTATTAGCCCGCGCGTTGAATTTAATTTTGATTTGACGGATAATAATAAACTATTGATCATAAAGCACGATAAACCATTTTCTTCAGAGACAAAATATAAAATTACATTGAAAAATATAAGAGGAGTAAGCGGGATGCTTCTTGAAAATAAAAAATTTATTTTCTACACTCATTCTAAAGCAGGTAATAATTTTAAAATCGCGAGCAACGACAGGAAAGAGTCGTTTGCCCAGCTTGGATTATCTAAAGATAGATATTTGCCTCCCGAATCGTCAATCCCAAAAGATGGAATAAAAATAGAGCCGAAAATAATAGAGGGGAAATATATAGACATCAGCATTTCCAATCAGGTGATGACTCTTTTTGAAGATGGAATTAAAGATAACAGTTTTTTGGTTTCAACCGGAACTTATGGAATGCCGACTCCGCTTGGAATATTCAATATCAGAAGCAAGAGGAGAAATATTTGGTCTTCATACGGGCTCTGGATGCCATACAGTATGAATTTTTATAAAGGTTATTTTATTCACGAGCTTCCCTATTGGCCGAACGGATATCGGGAAGGAACCAATCATCTCGGAATGCGAGTCTCGCACGGTTGCGTGCGACTCGGCATCGGTCCGGCGGAGTATGTTTACAACTGGTCGGAAATCGGCACGCCGATTTATGTGCATTGGTGAGCAAATTAAGTTTTGAATTTTTATTCTCCTTTGTCTTTAATTTTATTCAACAACTTTTTAATTTTTTCAATGCTATCTTTATCATAAATTGAAACAGGCAAGACACTTGCGCTGATTTTTTTTAGTTCTTTTATTTTTTCTTTAATCTCTTTTTTCGTTATCAAATCAATTTTTGTCAGAAAAATATATTCTTGTTTTTTTGCAAGATTACCGCTATATTTCTCAAGCTCTTTTTTAATAATTTTATAATCATTTAACAAATTTTCCGATTCCGAGGAGAGACAATGAATGAGAGTTTTCGTCCTCTTGATATGGCGAAGAAATTTTACGCCAAGCCCTTTTCCTGCTGACGCGCCCTCAATCAAGCCGGGAATATCGGCGATGATTAGCCCGTAAAAATCTCCAAGGTTTGGTTCAAGAGTTGTGAAATGATACGAAGCAACTTTTGCACTGGCTTTAGTAAGAGTATTTAGCAAGCTTGATTTTCCCGCGCTGGGAAGGCCGATAAATCCAACATCGGCAATTAGGCGAAGTTCTAAAATAAAATCAAATTGTTGTCCCGCTACTCCTTTTTCGCATTCCCTTGGCGTTGTGTTTGTTGATGATCTGAAAAAATAATTTCCTCTTCCTCCTTTTCCGCCTTTTGCCAAGAGGATTTTTTCATTAACTTTTACGATTTCCAAATCTTTGCCAGTAGCAAGATTGTGAGCAATTGTCCCAGTCGGAACTTTCAAAACCAAATCTTTCCCTTTTTTGCCGTGAAGAAGTTTATTTTTTCCATCAACGCCGTCCTCAGCAGAAAATTCTTTCTTAAAACGGAATTTATTGAGAGCCGTTAAATTTGAGGTTCCTTCCAAATAGACATTTCCGCCGTCTCCGCCGTCTCCGCCAGTCGGCCCTTTTTCAAATTTAATCTTACTGAACGCGACGCAGCCATCCCCGCCTTTTCCTCCCGCTATTTTAATTTTTACTTCGTCAATTAACATAGAGTCATTTAAACATTTAAACATTTTAACAAAACTCTAAAAAAAACAAACCTGTCATTCTGAACTTGTTTTAGAATTTTCTTTCTATTAGAGTTTGTCCGTAATTTATTTCACAGAACAAACCTTGTCATTCCTGCGAAGGCAGGAATCCACTGCTATAGTAAATGTAATTTATGTTTACAAACGATACGCTGCTCTTCTACTTAGCTTTATCAGGAATATTATATTTTTCTTTCAGTTCTTTAAGTCCGCGAATTTTATCGTCATCATAAAATTTAAAGCGTTCACACTCCCCGGTAAATCTATCGCACCTTATTATTGCCTCGTTTTTAATATTTCCAAGTCCTATCTCAGTTTTTACAAAATAATATCTATTGACAATCAAGTAAATTCCAAAATAAAAAAACAGGGATAATAGCAATAATAATCTAAACTAATTTTCTTTGATATTTCTTAGCATATTTTTTTTATTATTTTTATTAACCAACAACGCTACTTTTGAAATCTATAATCAGAAACAAAAACTTATACTTATCGTAGTAGTGGATTCCTGCCTTCGCAGGAATGACAAATTCGAAAGTCTAATGAAACAAATTACAGATAGAATTCATCAGAGAGAAGATTCTGAAACAAGTTTAGAATGACAGATTATTTCACAATACCATCTCCGCCGCTTTGATAATCGGATAAGTCGTTGGCGGGGCGGTAATCAAAGGATGAGTTGCCACTTGTAAATTAACTAATTCTCTCGCGGTCATTTTTTGCTGGACGGCGACGGCGATTAAATTTATGAGTTCCGCTACGCTCTCCGGTCCGGCGATTTGTCCGCCCAGCAATATCTTAGACGACTTTTCAAAAACGAGTTTTACTTTGATTATTCCAGTATTAGGTAAAGTTCCCGGATGATGATTGGGCGCTTCGCTTTCTCCTATAACTATTTTTATATTTTCTTTATTCGCTCCCGTTTTATTCAATCCCGCCGCGCCCAAAACCAAACCGTTAAGACAAGTGGAAAAAGCGGCAACCGTCCCGCTATTTTTTATTAAATCCTTTTCCTCGCGATACAAATTCGCGCCGGCGATTCTCGCTTCATAGCAAGCAACTGAAGCGAGCATTACTAAGTTAGATTTTCCAGTAAAAAAACTTCTCGTCTCCGCGCAATCGCCAACGGCGTAAACATCGGGAATATTCGTTCGCATAAATTTATCAACTTCAATGCCTCCTTTTTCAATTATTTTAATCCCCGCGTCTTCCGCCAGTTTAATGTTAGGCCGCGCGCCGACTGCCATAATCACCAAGTCGGCGGGAATTTCTTTGCCGTTGTTAAGTTTTACTTTTTCCGCTTTATCTTTCCCGACAATTTCTTCCACCGCCGTTTTAAGATAAAGCTCCACTCCCTTTTCCTTGATTTTATTTTCACCGGCTAACGCGAATTCTTCGTCAAAATTGGCAATTAAACAGTGATCCAAAATTTCTACGACACTGATATTTTTATTTTTTATAGAACTTAACTCTTCCGCCAATTCCACGCCAATAAAACCGCCGCCAATAATAACGATATTTTTCGCTTTAAGAATTTCCTCTCGCAAATTCTCCAAGTATTTTATATCTTTCTTAATCTGATAAACGCCGTTTAATTCCACTCCTTTAATTGGAATCATTGCCGGGCTTGAACCGATAGCTAAAACTAATTTTTCGCAGTTTATTTCTTCGCCATTTTTAAGATTTACTTTTTTATTAGCAGTTTCAATTTTCACCGCCTCGCCGATTATTAAATTTATTTTGTTCGCTTCATACGCTTTATCCGGCATCAGATCTTTTTGTACGGCTGGCAGCCGATTAAAAATATAAGGCAGTCCGCAGGGGACAACGCATTTTTCATACTCCCTGACCAGCGTAATTTTTTTGTCGGGATTGTTTTTTCTTGCCGCCACCGCGGCAATCAATCCCGCCGGCCCCCCGCCAATAATTAAAATGTCCGTTTTTGTCATAGTTTTTTGTTAGTTATTAAAAATCTCAATATTTTCATTTTGTCGCAATTATTTTTATAAATCTTTTTCATTCACAACTTTAATTCCGTTTCTTTTTGAAAGCGCGGCTAGCTGGAAACTTTAGAATCAACTTTTATTTCCGCAACTTCCACTTTTTCAAAATATTTTGAGAAGGATTCCTTTACTGCTTCTATCTTTACCGGATTTTGAGAACCCACTAAAATTTTCATAAATTGCCTAACTATTTATTAAAGATTATTTGTTAAAACTCTTAAACTTCTCTACCGCCCCATGTATCCTACCACAAATCTCTGGTCTTTGCGAGCTCCCCGGCAGTATATTTAACTCTCATTTGCTTAACTTTGATTATTGACCAAATATATGTCAACAAGCAAATAATATTTCTATACTTGGACATCAGTTTTTATTTTTTACTTCTTTTTCAATTCTATCACCGCAATCTCCGGCGGGCAATTGAATCTTACCGGCAAAGCGGCCATGCCGATTCCACGGTTGACATACAAAATAGCATTGCCAATTTCAAACAGTCCGCTGGCATATTTGCCGCGGTTTTTTGTCGGAACCCAAAACGGTTTTACGAATGGGATTCTAATTTGCCCGCCGTGGGTATGGCCAACAAGAATTAAATCCACTTTTTCTCCTCGCAGATTATCAACGATATCCGGCGAATGCGCCAATAAAATTTTAGGGATATTTTCTTCCGCGCCAATCATTGCTTTTGGCAAATCGTCTTTTTTCGAATCAGGATCGTCAACACCTAATAAATAAATATATTTATTGCCTTGAAATATTTTTCTGTTTTCATTATTTAAAATAGAAATTCCGCCTTCTTCCAGTAATTTTTTTATAGCGGAAATATCTGGAGATTTAATCCAATGCTCATGATTTCCCAAAACGCCAAAGGTTTTTCCTTGATGCTGATTGCTTAATTCTCGCCAAAATTCTTGGCAGGAATTTATATCTTTAGTTCTATAGTCAATAAAATCGCCAGTGATAAAAATAAAATCGGGATTTATATCTTCTAAAATTTCCAAAACTTTCTTTTCCCTTTCGCCAAAATTTTTAGAATGAAAATCGGTCAGATGAACTATTTTTGCGCCATCAAATGACTCTGGTAAATTTTCTATAGCAATATTTATTTTTTCAACTTGAATATTATTCGGCTCAAAAATAAAGCTGTACCAAAGCAGAACTGTTAGAAAAATTAAAAAAGCCAGAATTAAAAATAACTTTTTAATTTTTCTTCTTTTGATGTTTTTAGGATTCACAAATTTTATTTAATATAATAAATTTCTGTCTAGCTTTAACGATAATATATAAAATATCCAATCTTTCAAATTTTTGATTTTCCAAATTATTTTCTTTCTTCGCTTTTTTAATATGTTTTTCGCAGACAATCGTTTCGGCGCTGTCCCGCTTATTTCTTTGACAATCCATAAACGGAATAAATTAATCGCTAATTCGGCAGAGCCGGCCATGTCCAGCAGTTTTCCATTTTTAATTCTCCTTTTTTCAATCTTGCAAAATACTGCAAACGCTATCTAGTTTAAGTAATTCTTTTTTTAATCTCTACCTCAACTCCCATTTCTTGCAGTTTTTTTATAGCATTTTCGCCAATTTCCGCTGTAATTATTTTATCCGCTTTGATTGCTTTAATAAATCTTATTCCATGTCCGACCCCGACGGTAAAATAGGGATTTTTAACGATTTCGCGCCGGACTGTCTTTCCTTGCTTGTCTCTATCAATAATCAAATATTCGGGAGCGCCGAAGTCATTGTATAATTTTCCATTTTTGTAAGAAACAATGGTTCTTTTTCCCCTTTTTTCTAAAAATATCTTTTGGGGAATTTGTTTGAATCTGGTAATTTGTCCGGTTTTTGATTTAATAGACCCTTCTTTGAAATTATGGGAAGCCACTTGGATAGTTATAAAATTCAAGCCGGCTATTTTTTCCAACAGAACATTTTCCAAATTTTTTAGCACCTCTGAAACTCTTTCCATTTTCCATTCTTTGTTCAATCCTATTTTTAATTCAGCAAAGTTTTTCGCTCCTATCTTTCGCGTTTTTATTTCCAATAATTCTATCTCTTCCTTTAAACAAATCTTTTTGATCTGTTCTTCAATTTGAGGATTGGCTACATCCATAAGATTATCAGTAACTTCTCTGCCCAATTCTATCGTTTCATAAAGAATATAACATCCCACCAAAACGGCTGTTATTCCATCAGCTTGAGAGAACCAGTAAACTAAAGACAGTCCGATTAAAACGGCTATTGAAGAAAGAGAATCAGCGCGGGAATGTTCAGCATCGGCGATCAGAGCCAAACTATTTTCTCTTCTGCCAACTTTGAATTTAGCTCGCGCCATTGCTTCATTGGCAATAATAGAAATAATCACAACCAATAAAGCTATTCCGCTAATGGCGTGCGGTTCGTTTTTAATAATACCGATTATTCCTTCATAAATAATCCAAACGGCAGAAATAAAAAGCAGGAAAATTACAACAAATCCAGCGATTGTTTCACTGCGATAATGTCCGTAAGGATGCTCTTTATCCGCTGGTTTTTCCGCTTCCTTAATTCCTACATAAGTTACCGCGCTGGAAATAATATCCATTCCGGAATGAATTCCGTCAGCGATTAAAGCGGCGCTTTTTATTGAAAAGCCAACCAATAATTTAAGGCAGGCCAAAGCAACATTAACCAAAGTGCCAATTATTGAAATATTTTTCTTGTTCATATTATTATTTTTCTTTTATTATAATTTTCCATTTTTTTTTATTTTATATTCTTTGAAATAAATCTCCCGCCTGTTAAAGACCCCGCGTAAACAAAACAAGCAACGAAAATAATCATCGGTCCGGAAGGAAAGTTTAAATGATAAGATAAAAATATTCCCGCGGTGGTAAATAAACAGCCGAAGAGAATTGACCAAAGAATTATTTTTCGGAAACTTTTATTGAATGTCTGGGCGGTGGCGGCGGGGAGGGTGAGCAGGGCGATGACTAAAATCACGCCGACAATTCTGATGAGAATTACGATTGTTAGGGCGACTAAACATAACAGAAATAAATAAATCGGGAAAACGGCGATGTTCGTTACTTCGGCAAATTCCTCGTCAAAAATAATCGCGGCAAACCAGCGATAAAAAGCAAAGACGCTGGTTATTATTATAATGTTTAAAACAACGGCTAAGATTATGTCGGCGGAACTGGTCATTAAGATATTGCCGAATAAATAACTGAATAGATCGGCGCTGTAGCCGGGCGTTAGATAAATGAAGACCAGTCCGATTGCCATCCCCAAAGACCACATCGCGCCGATCACCGCGTCTTCATTTTTTTTGAATTTCTTGCTGACTGCGCCAATGCCCAAAGCTGATAAAATACTGAAAACGGCCGCGCCGACCAGCGGGTTGAAACCCAAAAAATAAGCCAGTCCGATTCCACCGAAAGAGGAATGGGCAATACTCCCTCCCAGAAATGAAATCCTCTTCGCCACCACAAAAGGCCCAATTATCCCGCAAGCAACGCTGGCAAGAATGCCAATAATTAAGGCGTTTTGGAAAAAGTTGTAGGATAAAATATCCATAATTTTTTCAAAAACATTATTTTACAAAAACACAAAGATACAAGATACAAGATACAAAAATCAAAAAATAATCAATAACCAAATCTCAATAATCAAACGATTTAGAATTTGATTATTGATTATTGGAGCTTGTTTGGTTATTGTATCTTGTATCCTTGTATCTTCAGTTTTGATGTTTCTTCAAAACCCGATGTGGCAAACCGTGTCCAAGCAATTCAATGTCGCATTTGTAAGTTTTGTCTAAAATATCTTGAGTTATTTCGTCCGCGCCATGGCAGTAGAGTTGTTTATTTAGACAAGCGATTTTGTTGACATTCTTAAAAATAACTCCAATGTCGTGGGAAACGATAATGATTGCCGCGTTTTTATTTATTTCTTTCAGCAATTCCCAAAATTCCCTTTCCGATTTTTCGTCTATGCTGGCAGTCGGTTCATCCAAGATAAGCAGTTTCGGTTTTCTAATCAAGGCGCGGGCGATATAAACTCTCTGCCTCTGTCCGCCGGAGAGTTCGCCGATTTGCTTGTCTTTTAAATCCCATAAATCAACAAAATCCAAAGCTTCTTTTGCCAGTTTCAAATCTTCATCATTATACCTTTGAAATATTTTTTTGCGGTTCAATATTCCCATCAAGACAATATCTAAAACACTCACCGGACAATCCAAATCAATTTCCAAAAACTGCGGCACATAGCCGACTAAATCTCTCGCTTCTTTCGGTTTTTTATCAAACACCAAAATATCCCCTTTATCAGGTTTCAAAAGCCCCAAAATTATTTTCAGCAATGTCGTTTTTCCCCCGCCGTTCGGCCCGATAATTCCCAAAAAGTCATCGCTAAAAACTTCCAGGTTTATATTTTCTAAAATGATGTTTTCTCTCTGATAAGCAAAAGAGAGGTTTTTGATGGTGATGATTGGATTGGACATCATTATAAAGATACAAGGATACAAGATACAATAATCAAAAAAATTCCAATAATCAATAATCAAATTCTAAATTGTTTGTTTATTGATTATTGATGTTTGATTATTTTTTGGTTATTGTATCTTGGTTATTGTATCCTTTTACTACTTATTTCCTCTCCAATCCTCCTCAAATTCTCAATATAATCTTTTGCTAACGGATCAAGCGGAACAACACTGCCACCAATTTGCTGAGCAATAGCTTTAGCGCTTTTTTGACTGAATTGCTTTTGAACAAAAACTGTTTTAATATTTTCTTTTTTCGCGGTATCAATAATTCTCGCCAAATTTTCCGCGCTAGGTTCTTTGCCTTCTATTTCAATCGCGATTTGCTCAAAGCCGTAGTCCCTCGCTAAATAGCCGAAAGCGGGATGGAAAACCAAAATTTTCTTGCCCTTCATCCCGGAAAAAGCGTTTTGCAGTTCAAGATCTAAATTATCCAATTTTTCCAGATATTCATTTTTATTCTTCTCGTAAAAATCTTTATTTTCAGGATCTATTTCCACTAAAGCCCGACAAATATTTTCCACTTGTATTTTTACTAATCTCGGCGACATCCAAATGTGCGGATCGTTTTCATAAATTTCAATTCCTTTTGAAGAATCTATAACTTTCATTTTAGGATTTAAATCTTCCAATCTTTTCATCTGCGTTTTTTCAAACGGAATATGCCCAATTCTGATATACAAATCCGCCGCGTTTAATTTTTTTAATTGTTCCACGGACGGCTCATATGTCGCCGGACTGAATCCCGGCGGAATCATTGCCGAAACGCTGACTTTATCTTTCCCGACATTCTCCGCAAATTCAATCTGCGGCAGAATAGAAACCACAATGTTTATTTTTTCGTTTGAATTGTCAGTAGGCGTATTCTCGCTCTTTGCGATAATAAATATTATTACAGCAAAGACAACAAGCAAACCGCCCGCGAAAACAATTAGATTATTTTTTTTCATTTTTTTGTTTAAAAGATTTAATTCTTTATCTTCCTTGCGTTTTTTGTTAATCATATTTATATTTAAGATATAATTGATTTGCGGCTGTTTTTCTACGGCGCTTTAGTGCACAGTTTGTGATGTTTTAACCTCGCGAAATTATTTAGGGTCTGCTGATTTTCATCTATTTTTTATAAAAAGAGATAAATTCAGCCCGTAACTATTATTAGTTTACTTCAAATTAAAATTAAAATCAACTTTAATAATCAAACCAAATTAGATGAAGCAACAAAATAACAAAAAAGAAAAATTTAAACTGTTTTATTCTTTGAATTTGGCGACTCATCTTGGGTTTGCGATTGCCATTCCGATAGTTGTGTTTATCGCGATCGGAAGTTTTTTGGATAACTGTTTTAATACCAATCCAATTTTTGTTTTGGCGGGATTATTTTTGGCTCTCGCGGTTTCAATCTATGAAATCCATCATTCAATTTTGCCGATTCTGGAAAAAGATAAAGATGAAAATAAAAATAAAGATGAAAATAAAGACAGCTAAATTCAGTTAAATAACGCGGTTGACTTATGATCTTGAAAGTTGTATTATTAAGTTATAATTATTTAAGATTCAACAAAAATGATAAACGAAAAAAACAAAGAGAATATAAATAACGGCGAAACAAAAATTGAAAAAAATGAAAACGGCTCTTTTTGGTCCGACTTGAAAGATTTTTCTTTTGATACAATCAGAATTATCGTGATAAGTTTGATTATAATAGTTGGAATTAGAACTTTCGTAATGCAGCCGTTTTTTGTGAACGGACAGAGTATGGAGCCAAATTTTTATGATGGGGATTATCTCATTGTTAATGAAATTGATTATAGGTTTAATGATCCCAAAAGGGGAGATGTTATTATTTTTCACTATCCTAAAGATACTAGGCAATTTTTCATAAAAAGAGTAATTGGGCTTCCAGGAGAAAAAATTGAAATAAAAGACAATAAAATAACTATTTACAACAGAGAGCATCCTGATGGATTAACACTTGATGAAGCGTATCTTCCGCAAAGCGCGGTAATATCGGGAAGTTATTCTCAAGAGCTTAAGAATGACGAATATTATGTTTTAGGCGATAACAGAAGCGCAAGCGCCGACTCGCGCTTTTGGGGCGTTTTAGAGAAACGGCATATAGTGGGAAAAGCATGGATCAGGGCCTGGCCATTTAACGAGTTTTCGGTGTTTGAAGGAGTTGAATATTAATAAATTATTTATTAACGAATTAACGAATTGATTAAATTAGGGCTTCCTTGTCTCTAATTCATTATTCCTAATTCCTAATTAAAATTTATGAACATCATCGCTATTTGCGGAAGTCCGCGAAATGGAAATACGGAATTTGTATTAAAAAGAATTCTAACGAAAGCTAGCAAGTTTGGCGCGAGCACCGAACTTATTTTGTTGCGCGAGAAAAGAATTGAGTTCTGCGACGGGTGTTTAAGCTGTGATTCTTCGGGTAAGTGCAAGATAAGAGACGATATGCAAATTATCTATCCAAAATTAGAAAACGCCGACTTAATAATCTTCGGCAGCCCGAATTATTTTTATAATATCAGCGGGATGATGAAAAATTTTATTGATCGACTTTTGCCATTTTATTATGAAAATAAATTAAAGGATAAAAAAATAGTTGAAGTAATTATTGGCGCCTCAAATGAGGCTGATGCAATCAAAAAATCAATGGGCTGTTTTGAAGAAGTAATAAATTTATTAAAAGCTTCTTGCGTAGGAGATTTTTATTTAACCGCGAGAAAATCCCAGGACATAGAAAACAACCCGGATGATATAAAAAAGATAGACGAATTTGCAGAGGGGTTGATTAGCTAAGATACAAGGACACAAGAAACAAGATACAAACAAATTCCAATAATCAATAATCAAATTATTCTTGTTTGATTATTTGGTTATTAGAATTTTGGTTATTGATTATTTTTTGATTATTGTATCTTGTATCTTAAAATTTTTTCAGGATAAAGTCCTCGCTCCAAATTTTACTTTCAACTTTTCAACTTTTCAACTTTCTAACTTCAAAATATGCCAAGAAGAAAAAAGCAATCAAATAAAGAACCGAGGCATTCAAGGAGAAAAATAACTTCCATTCAAACGGTTAAGGGAATGCGCGATGTGTTTCCTCCCGAGTGGCTTGTTTGGAATCATATTTTAGATGCAGGTGAAAAATTATGTCGAGATTTCGGATTTGGAAAAATTGAGACGCCGATTTTAGAGCATACTGAATTATTTAAAAGGGGAGTGGGGCAAGCTACGGATATAGTTGAAAAAGAAATGTTCTCGTTTGAAACACAGGGAGGAGATAAAGTGTCGCTAAGACCGGAAGGAACTGCCGGGATTGCGCGAGCGTATATTGAAAACGGAATGAGTAAATGGCCGCAGCCGATAAAGTTGTATTATGAAGGACCGATGTTTCGCTATGAAAAACCGCAAGCGGGAAGATATCGGGAGCACCACCAATTTGGATTTGAAGTTTTTGGCGATAAGTGTCCGGCGATTGACGCGCAGGTTATTTATTTAGCGTGGAAACTATTTCAAAAAATCGGTGTTAAAGATATTTCTATCCAAATCAACAGCATTGGCTGCGAGGAGTGCAGAAACAATTACAAAAAACAGTTAGTTAATTATTATGAAATGAAAATAAATAAGCTTTGTGTTGACTGCAAAAAAAGATTAGCAAGAAATCCGATGCGCCTTCTTGATTGTAAAGAAGACAAATGCATACAGGTTTCTTCCTCGGCTCCGCAGACAATTGATTATCTCTGTGAAGATTGCCACAACCATTTTAAAAATGTCTTGGAATTTTTAGACGAACTTGAGCTTCCTTATGTTCTAAATTCAAATCTTGTCCGCGGATTGGACTATTACACAAGAACGGTTTTTGAAATATGGTCAAGCGGCGAAGAATTCGAATCAAGACAATCTTCTTTTGGAGGAGGGGGAAGATATGATGATTTGGTAAGATATCTTGGTGGCGAAGATACTCCGGCAGTCGGATTTTCTTTTGGAATTGAAAGAGTCGCGGAAAAAATTCTGAAGGATGGATTCAGTCCAGAAACAAAAGCGGCAAAAAAGGTATTTCTTGTCCAGCTTGGAGATTTAGCGAGAAAAAAAGTGTTGAAACTTTTTGATAAGCTGATAGACAGCAATATCTCAGTAGGTGAATCAGTTGGTCGCGGCAGTGTTAAATCACAACTTAAAATGGCAAACAAGCTTAATTCAAAATTAGCTTTGATTATCGGTCAAAAGGAAGCAATAGACGGTACGGTAATCATCAGGGATATGGAAAGCGGAATGCAGGAAATTGTAGTGATGGAAGAAATAGTGGCGGAGGTGAAGAAAAGGTTAAGGAAGTAATTTTTTATTTCTAATTTTATAATTTTTAAATAATGATATAATTTTTAATGTTTAAAAATTTTGTTATTAAAAATTATTTAAAAATTAGAAATTATAAAATTGAAAATTTAAGCTTTTATTTTTTGTGAGAAAACTTGTTAAACACTGAATTGCGTTTGACAAATAAATATTATTTTATTGCATATTATGGATTGTCTATTTTGCAAAATTATAAAAAAAGAAATTCCGGCGGAAATTATTTTTGAGAACAAAGATGTGATCGCGTTTAACGACATAAATCCGATTGCTCCCGTCCATGTTCTTGTTATTCCTAAAAAGCACATTGCTTCGGTTGCCAGCGCGGCTCAGGAAGATACGCTATTAATGGGCGAGCTTATTATGACTGCCAAAAAAATCGCTGATGATTTAAAAATTTCTGAAAAAGGATACAAGCTTCTGATTAGGGTCGGCAAAGGTGGCGGGCAGGAAGTTAAACACATTCATTTGCATTTGCTGGGCGGAGTAAAATTGTCGGAAAATAATTTATAGTAGGGTCTGCTGATTTTCTCCAATTATCCCTCTCCTTGAATAAGAGGAGAATAGGAGGGGGTTGAAAAAATAGCTAAAATAAGCTAAATTATTTTTTTAATATTTTCTAAATTTATCTCTTTTTATAATTATTAAATGAAAATCAACAGACTCTATAGTATGAAGTATTTGGTATTTGGTATTTAGTATTAAGGGTTGAAATTGGTATAAAACTATCACCTAAATTTTAAATTTTCATCGCTTTTTTAGAACTTAAACGCCTCTAATTATACTATTTTTTTGACAAGTTTTATTATATTTGATAGTATAAATCCGTAAATAATCAACTAATTAGTTTCGTTTAATTAATGTTGTTAAAAAACATAAATTTCTTAAATTTTATGGAATTTATTTTTACTTTAAAATCATGGCTTGCGACTTCACGAATATTCACGAACGGGATGTTTATTAAAAAAGTTTTAACGGTTTTTTTGTGAAATCGCGGTTTTGTCGCGCGATTGGGCAAAAATAAAAATTACATTTCGGCTTAAATCAGTAAAAATAGGAATTCTATCGATAATTTTGCCGTTTGAACGGTGAAAAAATAAATTCAAGCAAATGGCGTTGGTTAGACGAATTTGGGAGAAAATAAAAAATGGAGATAATAAACATATTGGGTTTAACACTTCTTGCTTTTAGTGGAGGTGCTTTAATCGGCTATTTTGGAAGGCAATTTTTAGCGCAAAAGCAAGTGGAATCGGCCGAGGCGAAAGTTAAAAAAATATTTACGAAAGCGAAGGATGAGGCTGCTGAAATATTGCTGCATGCGAAAGAAAAAGCCGTAAAAATACTTGAAGATGCCAAACAGGAAGAAGCC
>Ga0190345_1000196_pt1 | contig 19730 bp, 23 predicted proteins | sample 48721334_MG_FD_161674 | JGI IMG/M metagenome (GOLD analysis project Ga0190345, IMG submission 161674) | Hydrothermal vent microbial mat bacterial communities from Southern Trench, Guaymas Basin, Mexico - 4872-13-3-4_MG | ecosystem: Environmental > Aquatic > Marine > Hydrothermal vents >...
CTTTATATTCCCATAGCTGTCTGCCAAACCCGTGTCCGCCCCAATCAATTCTGTGAACCAATTTTGATTTGCATTTCGGGCAAGACATTTCAATGTCTCTTTTGCCGGTACCAAATGGCTTCTCCCATTCATGTTTGCATTTTTCGCATTTGAATTTTCTTATTTTCTTATTTTTAGCGATTAATAAATTTTTATTAATTCTAATTGCACCCCCGTTAATTCTGATTGCTTTTCCGTTAATTAGCGCGTCGGCGATTTTTTGATTAGCCGAAAACAAAATCCGCTGAAAAGTGCTTTGAGATACTTTCATTTTTTTCGCGCATTCGGTTTGCCCGAGTCCTTTATAATTTTTAAGCCGCGCGGCTTCCAATTCATCCACTGTTAAAATATTCTCTTCAAGAGAAGAAAGAGGAACACCTCGCGGCTTAAAATAAGTTGTCTGCGGCTGAAAATTTATATACCTCGTTTTTTTTGGTCTAGTCATAATTATTCTGTAATTCTGTTCTTGTCTAAAAAACTTAATTCTGTTAAAATTTTATCAAGTTTACCTTGCTCTCCATATTGCTATAATACGGAGAGCAAGGACTTTTTCCTTCAGGTTACTTTTGTTTTTTTAATTCAGATAGGCGTTCCTGTGCAGCTTTCAGTTCTTCCTGTAACATTTCAACTTCTTCGTTTAATATTTCAGCTTCTTCTTTTTTGGTTATTCTTGATTGATAAGGGCACCATCTCTTAAAGCGGCCAAAGCTATATCCTCTTTGCCAGCTCAGACCAGCGCCGCATGGACCTAATCCTCTGCCGGTGCGAGGTCCGCCGCCTGCAGGACCTGTTCCATTAAATTGTGGCATAATTATCACCTTCTTTCTAGTTTGTTTGTCATTCCTGCGTAGGCAGGAATCCACTATTACAATTTATTTTTGCCATTCATCACTTAGTTTTTTATAAAGTAAATCGTAGCAGTGGATTCCCGCCTTCGCGGAAATGACAATGTGTTATCTTTATTATGAATATATACCCATAATAAATTCTTGTCAAGTTTTTTAAGAAAATAAAAAATATTACATAAAGTTGAGATGTGTTAAAGTTAAATATATTTTATTAATATATTTAAAAATCAAGTTTTATTTTACTTTTTTAACATAGAAAGGATATGAAAAATATGCTTTATCCTTATATTGATCCTGCTCGTATTCAATTTTTGAAAATTCTTTTTATTGTTTTGATAATCTTTGATATTTTTTTATTTGCAGTTGGAATTTATAAAAGAAAAAAGAGTTATAGCAAATTATTTTTTGCAGCAGGAATTTTACTTTTGTTTATAATTTTGTATATTTGTTCTCCTTCTTCGCCGCCAGCATTCAATATGTGAATAAAATAAATAGATATTACATTATAAAACAACAAAAAATAAGAAGTAAAAATTACGCTTGTAGCAGTAGATTCTTGCTTTCACAGGAATGACAGTGTGGTTTCATAATATTATATCCATTATATCTTTTATTTTTTTAAAAGGAGGATAGTAATTTGCCCACTTAGCTCAGTTGGTAGAGCAACGCATTCGTAACGCGTAGGTCGTCAGTTCAAATCTGACAGTGGGCTCAGTGTCATTTAAACATTTAAACATTTAAACAAGATTGGAATTTTGTCATTCTGAATACTGAACTAAATTCAGCACAAGCCCGGTTCAGAATCTTTGTTATTTTAGGTTTAATTTATTTTTTATAACGCTGGAGATTATATTGCGCGCATTTCAAACGAAGGCGAACAAACGCTTGTTCGCCTTTGTTTGAAATACTTATTGTATTTTCAATTTAATAAAAACTTATAATGCTTTGCGGGTTTGATTAACAGTAAGAGAGAATAGATTCTGAAACAAGTTCAGAATGACAAATAGAAATATGACAACTTCAAATTTATCTGTTATAATACTTTTATGAAAGAAACAATTGAAAAAATTAAAGATTTAAAAAAAAGGATCCTTCTTGTAAAGGACTGTCTTTGACTTTGGAAAAAAGAAAACTGAGATTAAACAGCTGGAAGATGAAATAAGCAAAACCGGCTTTTGGGACGATAATAAAAGAGCCAAAGAAGTAATGAAAAGAGTTGACGGCTTAAAAGAAATTACGGGAATTTGGGAAGATCTGGAAAGCAGAATAGACGATCTTGATGAAATAATAAAGTTTATTGATGAAAAAAAAGACAAGGATATTTTAAAAGAGACAAAAGAAAGATTGGAAAAATTGGGAAAAGAATTTCTGCGCTATGAATTTCAGGCGCTCTTGGGCGGAAAGTACGATGAAACGGACGCGATTGTCGCGATTCACAGCGGCGCGGGCGGAGTTGACGCGCAGGATTGGTCAGAGATGCTTCTGCGGATGTATTTGAGGTATTGCGAGAAACATAATTATAAAACGAAAATCATTCACGAATCCAGAGGAGAAGAAGCGGGAATTAAGAGCGCGACTTTTATCGCTAGCGGACAGTTTGCTTACGGGCACTTGAAAAATGAAGCGGGAGTTCACCGTTTAGTGCGGCTTTCTCCGTTTAACGCTGATAATTTACGGCAAACTTCTTTTGCTTTAGTAGAAGTTCTTCCGGAAATTGAATCTGATGATGAAGTGAAAATAAAAGATGACGATTTAAAAATTGACACCTTTCGCGCCAGCGGCGCTGGCGGACAGCATGTCAATAAAACCGATTCTGCTGTCAGGATAACGCATCTCCCGACGAAAATAGTCGTGGCGTGCCAGAATGAAAGAAGCCAGGCGCAAAATAAGGAACAGGCGATGAAAATTTTGAAATCTAAATTATATAAACTGCAGGAAGAAAAAGAAGAGGCGGAAAAAAAGAAATTGCGTGGAAATTATGCTTCGGCGGAATGGGGAAATCAGATCAGATCATATGTTTTGCATCCGTATAAATTAGTAAAAGATCACAGAACCGGAATTGAGACAGCTAATACAGAGAAAGTTCTTGATGGAGATATAGACAGGTTTATAGAGGCGAGGTTGAAAGGAGTCGTGGAAAGAGTGGATAGGAAATAATGGATAAAACTTTTAATTTCTAATTAGTAATAAAAGAAACATGAGTTCTGCGGCAATAAATATTACAAGTTTTGTTTTAGGTATTTGGGCGTTTATATCTATGATTGTATGTGTTTATGGCGGCATTAAATATTTTTTTGCAAGAGGAGATAAAGATAAATAAAAAAGAGCAATAAGACATTTTCTATTTGGTTTGTTAAATTTAATTATTGCGTATCTTGTTTATGCAATTATATTTTTTGTTTTAAGGTCTGGTAGTGTAGTATTATAGAATCAATTTAAATCTTAGCTGAAAATATGAATAAAATAATTAACAAGACAAAATCAATTTTTTATGTTTTTTCAATTCTGATACTTAATGTATTTATTGCAAATGGAGTAAAAGCAGAAAAGTGGAAACCAATAGATAGACCAACAGATGTGCCTACAGAAATAGTGGGAACTACTTATAGCTGTTACAGTATAATTGTTGGAACATTATTTGTTTTATCACTTTTTGTTTTAATTGTTAGCGCAGTTAATTATTTAAAAACTAAAGATGAACAAAAAAAGAAGAAAGCAAGAAAAATTATGTGGCGATTCTTTATAATTTTTACTGTAATTTTTATATTGTCTGTTCTCTTTATAATTTCATTTCCTACTTACCCTATATAATCTCATTCTTATGGTCCTATTTCTTTATAAATCTCAGTAAAAAATATAAGAATTATGCTCAAAAAACACCAAAAAAAACTCAACAAAGTATTCAAAAAAAACCAAGTGGCGTTGGCGTATTTGTTTGGTTCGGCGGCAAGAGGCAGGATGACTCCGCTGAGCGATATTGATATAGCCGTTTTGTTTTCGGATGAAGTGGAAGAGGATGATTACTTCAATAAGATTTTGCGCTTGGCTCACGAATTAGGAAATGTTTTTGAAATTGACAGAGTAGATGTTATAAATCTAGGAACAGTTACAAGCCCTCTTTTAAAACACAACGCGGTTTTTGGCGGCAAACTCATCTTTGGCAAAGACAGAAAAAAGCAATTTCAATTGGAAAGCGGAATTATGAAGGAATACGAGGATACGAAACATTTGCGGGAGGTTCAGAGCTATTATTTACATAAGCATATAAAAGAAGGATCATTTGGAAAGGGAAAACCTATTTATAAAAGCAAATATTTAGAAAAAAAATATGACTCCAATAAACAAAAAAACAGTAACTAAAAAATTAGATCTTTTAGATAAAATAATTGAAAAACTTCAGGATATAAAAGAGCTTTCACGAGAGAATTTTATGTCGGATTTTTTTATTCATGATACAGCTATTCGTAATTTAGTTCTCGGAATAGAAATTGTTGTTGATATCGGAAATCATATTTTATTGGAGGTATTTCATTCCTCGGCTGATACCTATAAAGATGTAGTTCTTACTTTAGGAGAAGCGAAAGTTGTTCCCGAAAATTTTGCCAAAGAAAATGCTAATATGGCTGACTTTAGAAATTTGATTATTCACGCTTACGAATCGCTGGATATGAAACAGGTCTACCAACATCTTCAGAAAGCCCCCGATGTTTTCCGTAAGTTTGCGAAGTATTATGTTGAGTTTTTGGAGAAGAATGAGTAGTTTTTTTATTCACAGATTGTTGATTCCATAGTCCTGATAGGGTTATAGAACCCGAATGAAGATTTTGTATTTAGGCTCCACAGGGCTATCGCCACTATGGAGCCAACAGAATTTTAGCTAAAAATTAATTTAAAATACTATGACAAAAAAAACAGAAAATAAAAAAGATCTTCCGAGAGATCCCTTTTATACAAATTCCTCCCAGCTCCCGGTTGGGCGCACTGATGATTTATTTGAGGCGGTAAAATTGCAGGAGCCGATGCAGACAAAATATACGGGCGGCACGGTGATGCACGCGTTTTTGGGAGAGCGATTGCCGAGCGGAAAAGAGGCGAAAATGATCGTCAAGAAAGTTTTTGAAAAGTCCAAAATGCCATATCTTTCAATTACACCGACATTCAGTATTTGTCCAGTTCATGGCTACTTGTCCGGCGAGCATTTTACTTGTCCGAAATGTTTAATAGAACAACCCTGCGAGGTTTATTCTCGCGTCGTCGGATATTTGCGTCCGGTGCAACAATGGAATAAAGGAAAAGTTTCTGAATATAAGAGAAGAAAAGTTTTTAAAGCGAAATGATGTTATTCTCTGTCATTCTGAACTTGTTTCAGGATCTTTCGTATATTAGGTTTTGACTTGTACTATTTTACACTATACTTTTATCTGCGACGCAAACACAATTATCTTTATAATAATACAGTTATTGTATTTTCAACTTGTTCAAGGGTTTTATGATTTATAGGTTTGGTTAGATGTAAAAGAAGGCAGATTCTGAAACAAGTTCAGAATGACAAGTTTGTTTTTTTAAAGTTTTGTTAAAATGTTAAAATGTTTACATATTAAAATGATATGATGATAGTTTTTGAGAATGTTTCAAAAATTTATGACAGCATAGTCGCGCTTGAAGGTATAAACTTTGGAATTGAGAAGGGAGAATTTGTTTCAATTGTCGGGCAGAGCGGGGCTGGCAAGTCAACATTGTTAAGGTTGATTTTTGCCGAAGAAAAACCGACTAAAGGCAATATTTTTGTTAAAGGAAATAATATAAGTAAAATAAAGAGCAATAAATTGCCTATTCTGAGGCGCCATGTAGGTGTTGTTTTCCAAGATTTCAAGCTGTTAAACAACAGAACCGTTTTTGAAAATGTCGCTTTCACGATGGAAGTTGTTGGAAGGTCAGATATTGAAATAAAAGAAGATGTTCCGCAGGTTTTGGAAATAGTCGGGCTTACCGACAAAGCTGATAACTATACGGATGAGCTTTCAGGCGGAGAAAAACAAAGAGTTTCAATTGCAAGAGCGCTGGTTCACAGACCGGATATAATAATTGCCGACGAACCGACTGGCAATCTTGATTTTATAAATACATGGGATGTAATCCAGCTTCTGATGAAAATAAATCAATACGGCACGACAATTATTTTGGCGACCCATGACAGAGAAATAGTAAATTTAATAAATAAAAGAGTTGTAACGATAGACAAAGGAAGGATAACAAGGGATCAGGCGGATAAAGGAAAGTATCTAATTTAGAATTTTGAGTATTGAATTTGGAATATAGAATTGCGTGTTTTCTTACCACAGCATTTCCGAAGGTGAATAAACGCTTATTCGCCTTCGGAAATGCTGCAGCGGGGCGACAATAAATTACGCCTTGGCTTCTAAATTCTATATTCATAAAAATTATTTATGTTTTTCAATAAATCAAAAAGAATAATAACCACGGCGCTAAGAGATCTAACGAGGAATGTTTGGCTGAATATGGCAACAATTATCATAATTGTCATTGCTCTTTTTACGATAGCGACCATGCTGGCGGTTGATAAGATAGGAAGTTATGCGTTGAATACGCTTCAGGAAAAAATTGATATCTCCGTCCAGTTTAAAGATGATGCTGATGAAAACAAAATTTTAGAATTTAAAGAAGATTTGGAAGAGTTGCAAGAAGTAAAAAGCGTTGAATATATTTCAAAAGAGCAGGCGCTTATCAATTTCAAGGAAGCGCATCGGAACAATGAATATATAGAACAGTCCGTAGAAGAATTGGGCGAGAATCCGCTATTCGCGGTTTTGAATGTGAAAGCGAATTCGCTTGAACAGTACAAGATCATTGATGATTATATAAGCGGCAATGAAAATTACAAAGACATTATTGAAGGCGTGAATTTTAAGGAAAATGAAAGAGCAATTAATAATTTTTCCAGTATTTTAAAAACAGTTAAAGACGGAATATTCGGGCTAACGGCGCTTTTTATTTTCATCAGCGTTTTGATTGCTTTTAATACAATTCGTTTGGCAATGTACGCGCATAGAAAAGAGATTGAAATTATGCGGCTGGTTGGAGCCGGCAATTGGTTTATAAAAATGCCGTTTATAGCAGAAGGAGCGATTTTTGGAATTTTGGGATGCGTTATAGCGCTTATGTTCGTGTCTCCGATTATTATGTATATTTCGCCAAAAATATCGCAGTTTCTGCCGGGTTTTGATTTGAGCAATTATTTTATAAGCGATTTCCCAAGAATTGTTAGTCTGCTTCTTCTTTCCGGAATAACTCTCGGAGTAATCAGCAGTTTAATCGCGATCAGGAGATATTTGAAAATCTAAATCTATAATCTTGTCATTAAGGAATTTTAATACTTTTGCAAAAGGAACGACATACGAAACGGAGCGGAATGTGTTATGTGAATTAGCAAGTTACGCGTATTTGCCGCGATAACAAACTTCGCTAATGCTTCGTTTGTCACTCTATTGATATAAACATATCTTGCGTATATTCTGATAGGTCTAATTTATTGTCAAAATAACTTTTTTATGTTATAAGTTATTTGTTATAGGTTATAGGTTATTTTTTTTGGGGATCGTCTAATGGTAGGACGGCAGGTTCTGGTCCTGTCAATCGGGGTTCGAATCCCTGTCCCCAAGCCATGTCGCGCGTTTCAAGAGATTGAAGCGTTTATTTTTTTATTTTATTGTTAATTTTATGTTTTTCGTAGTATTTTTGACTCATACGCAATTTGGCGGTATTTATTTTATTAAAGAAATTTTCAGATGTATAGCTTCCTTTATAAAAGAGAGATTGAGAAGGATTTCCCGCATTGAGTTTGAGAAATAAAATAAATCCAGTAATTTTAAATAGAAGTGTATTTATCACAAGATAAGTGAAAAATATTGTTTTGATGATTTAATTATAGATAGATGAGAAAATCTCCCTATCCCTCTTTTATAAAAGGGGGACTCGCACATCCTGATTTATTAAGACAGCTAAATTATGATAGTTTTGTTTTAGATTTCTCACTCTGCGGGTTCAAATAGTTTCTTGCTAAATATTATTTTTGTGTTATACTAATTTCAGTTAGTTTTTAATTAAATTTAGGAATTACGTGTTTGAGTTTGTCATCCCGAGCGGAGCTTTGGAGCGTTAGCGACAAAAAGCGGAGCCGAGGGATCTGTGAGTCCCGTTCCAAGTTTTTGCAATTATCTCTATACTTATAGATCTTTTATATAAACTTGGAACGGGGTGAGCAAATAAAGCGCTTATTTTAAAGTATTTCTCTTAAAAGCAAATTCTTGCGTTTACAGATTCCTCCACTTGCTCCTAAATCCTGCCCCGTACTCCGATACGGGGTCGCTCGGTCGGAATGACAGCAAACGCGTAATTTCTAAAATTAAAATAATAATAGAAAGTTAGAGGTGATAAATTAATGATTGAAGTAAGAAAAAAAGAAAATGAGAGCACGGGAAGTTTATTGAGAAGATTTTCCAAAAAAGTTCAGCAAAGCGGCTTGCTTTTGCAGGCAAGAAGTTCAAGATTTATTGAAAAAGTCAAGAGTAGGGAAGAGAGAAAAAAAAGCGCTTTGCGAAGAAACCAAATTGCGGCTGAGAAAGAACGGCTGAGAAAACTTGGCAAATTAGAAGAAGATTTCAGAACGCAATCAAGGTATTCAAGGTGTTAATACGCGACTCTGTTTTATAGTTAAAAACAAAAATAAATAATGACTCTAAAGGAAAAAATTAAAAGTGATCTTAAGGACACGATGAAAAGCGGCGATGTTGTTGCGCGCGGCGTTTTGAGGTTGCTCGGTTCCGATATTAAAAATGAAGAAATAGCGCAAAAGAAAGAACTGGCTGATGATGATGTTCTGAAGATTATTAAAAAAGGTATTAAAACGCGAAAGGAGTCAATTGAACAGTATAAAGCCGGCAGACGGAAAGATTTGGCGGAACAGGAAGAAAAGGAGCTAAAAATTTTGGAAAAATATATGCCGGAGCAGATGGGCGAGGATGAAGTTAGAAAAATAGTTTCTGATATTGTTGAAAAATTAGAAAATGTTAACGCTTCTGATTTCGGCAAAGTAATGGGAGCGACGATGAAAGAAATTGGCGGAAATGCGGACGGGAATGTTGTGAGCAGGATTGTGAAGGAGGAGTTGGAGAAGGTCGGAAATTAAGAAATTGATTCAAATTATGCTGTTTTCGGAATGACAGGCAAACGCGTAATTTCTAAATTATTTGAAATATGACTGCGTCTCTTTTAATTAAAAACTTCACTAAACAAAAACTCAATCAAAAATATCTAAACGAAATTGCCGAGAAAACTTTAGCAGTCGCTGAATTCAAAAAACCGGCGGAAATAAGTTTGGTGATAACAGGGGAGAAGAGAATTAGGACTTTGAATAAAAAATATCGCGGGATAGATAAAATAACAGATACGCTTTCTTTTGGAAATGATACGGTAAATAAAACGGTAAAAAATAAAACTGCGAAATTTATAAATCCGCCTGATAATATTGCGCATCTTGGTGAGGTTTTTATTTGTTATTCTCAAGCCACAAAGCAAGCAAGACAGAAAAAACATTCTGTAAAAAAAGAAATGACGATTTTACTGATTCATGGAATTTTGCATTTATTGGGATATGAGCATAAAGAGGATTATGAAAGTTCGGAGATGAAGGTTCTGGAAAAAAGAGTTTTGATGTCTCTATAAAAATTTTGATTGAAAATTTTAGCACTATCGTTTTTAATAAATATCTGAATTGTTAAATTGTTAAATTGTTAAATTGCTGCTATGTTTTATTATTGTGCTATGCATAGCAATTTAGCAATAGAACAATTTAACAATAGAGTATATATGACAGTATTTAGTTTCAAAAAACTTGCTAGAAGTTTTTCGCATGCGATAAGAGGGTTTAAATGTGTTTTTAAAGAGCAGAACTTCAAGATTCAGATAGCGTTTTCAGTAATTGTTATTTTTTTCATTTTGTTTTTCGGACTCAAAATATGGGAAACTGTCGCTCTTGTTATGATGATGACTTTGGTTCTTGTGCTTGAAATTATAAATTCAATATTTGAGCGCATTGTTGATATTTTAGAACCAAGGGTCCATCCTTATGCCAAGACAATAAAAGATATGATGGCAGCGGCTGTTTTAATAGCGTCCCTCGGGTCGGCATTCATAGGCATAGTGATTTTCTGGCCTTATTTTAGCAATATTACGCACAACTTTTAGGTTGCTTTTTTATTTTTAGAAAATAGGTTATAATTAAATTGCTAAATTGTTATTATTATATTGTTATGCATAGCATAGCAATTTAATAGTCGCAATATAATAATAAAATTGTGAATATGCGCTATGCATAACAATTTAGCAATTCAACAATCTAACAATTTATTTATGTCAAAAGGAGATATTTTAGCAGGGATTGATATTGGGACAAGTTTTGTTAGGACGGTGATTGCCCAAAAACAAGATGATGGTTCTAAACCGTTGGTTTTGGGCGTTAGCGAATCGGTTTCTCATGGAATAAGCAATGGGATTATAGTTGACATTGAAGAAGCAGCAAATTCAATAATGCAATCAAAAGAAGAGGTCGAAAGAATTACGGGAATTCCGATAGAGCGCGCTTACATTAGCGCCAACGGAAATCATATCAACTCGCAGTTTTCAAAAGGCGTTGTTGCCGTTTCAAGAGCTGATGGGGAAATTAGCGAGGAAGATGTAAATAGGGTAATAACGGCGGCGCAGGCGATATCAATGCCAAATAACAGAGAAATAATTGGCGTAGTGCCATGTAGTTATACGATTGATGGGCAGGAAAAAATTAAAGATCCGGTGGGGATGAATGGGGTTCGTTTGGAAGTTAATACATTAATTATAGAGGGTACGGCACCGTTTATAAAGAATTTGGTAAAGTGCGTCCAACGATGCGGGATTGACGCTGATATTGACGATTTAGTATTCGCGCCTTTGGCGGCCGCGAAAGCTGTTTTATTGAAACGGCAAAAAGAATTGGGTGTTGTTGTTGTTGATATTGGAAAAGGAACAACTGGAATTTCCGTTTTTGAAGATGGAAATATTTTGCATTCCGCGGTTCTTCCCGTGGGAGCTGGACATATTACAAACGATATTGCGATTGGATTAAGAACTTCAATTGATGTTGCCGAAAAAATAAAATTGGAATTCGGAACGGCGCTGGCGCAAGAAACTAATAAAAAAGATAAAATAAATATCTCAAATATTGACCAAAACGAAGAAGGGGAGTTTTCAAGAAAATATATCGCGGAAATAATTGAAGCAAGAATTGAAGAAATATTTTCAATGGTTGATAAAGAACTCAAAAAGGTAGACAGAAGTGGGATGCTTCCCGCGGGAGCTGTCCTCACTGGAGGGGGAGCGAAAATGCCGGAGATAGTCAAGCTAGCAAAAAAAGTTTTAAAGCTTCCGGTTCAAGTTGGATTCCCGAAAGAACTTGATGGCGTTGTTGATAAAGTTGACAATCCGTCTTTCGCGACTGCGATCGGACTGATTATGTGGGACGCGGATGAAAATGGAGTGTTCTCTTCTAGAGGCGGCAGGTTTAAATTGCCGTCTTTTGACGGAATAGGGCAAAAAGTAAGAAAGATATTTAAGACATTTTTACCGTAAGGATAGAGTAGCAAGTAGCGAATATTAAGTATTAAGCGTTTTTTAAATTAGTTTTGTCTATTTTATTTAGGACTTCTTCACTTGGTGTCATTCTGAACTTGTTTCAGAATCTATTGTACATTACACTAATCAAACCTACAAAACACTAAATGTTTTTATTAAATTGAAAACACAATGAGCGTTTCAAACGAAGGCGAACAAACGTTTGTTCGCCTTCGTTTGAAACGCGCGCAATATAATCTATAGCGTTATAAATATAAATTAAACCTAAACTAAAATTCTGGACTTTATTGGATTAAATATAAATTAAACCTAAAATAACAAAGATTCTGAACCAAGTTCAGAATGACATTTTACTGATTTATAAAATTGGAAAAAATTGTTTTTGCGAAAATATGAATGATTTTTTAAAAGTTGGATTGCTGGTTGTAAAAAATATTGGCGGTAAGAAAAAATTTTTGGTTTGCCAGAAAGATAATTTCACAAATCAATACATTATGCCGGGAGGGCAAATTGAAAAAGGCGATAAAAATGAAGCAGAATGTTTGAAAAGGGAGATTAGAGAAGAATTGGACAGCAGTTTTAATTCTGATAAACTTGAATTTGTTAGAACATATGAAGATGTCGCGGCTGGCGCTGAAGATAGAAAAGTGATTATTAGATTGTACAAGGGAGAATTACTGGAAGATCCTAAACCGTCAAGCGAGATTATAAAATTAATTTGGCTTGGCAGAGATGACGATATGAGCAATGTTTCACCGGCTATAAAAAATAAAATTATTCCGGATTTGATAGAGAAAGAAATAATATAATTTTGGATTACTGGCTAATAATTTTTAAAAAGTAATATGGGTAATGCAGTTCTCAATATAACAAATTGGTTTTTAGGGTTAGCGGCTTGGGTTTCTTCGTTAATGATTATTTATGGCGGTGTTAAATATATTTTAGCAAGAGGGAATAAAAAGAAAGAAATCAAAGCTGGAAAAACATTTATACACGGTTTAGTGATTTTGATTGTTTTAGGTTTTCTTTATGCTCTTTCACTTCCTACTATTGCCCCTCCTATATAAATTATAGAATTATTGGTATCGGGGCGCATAATTCATAATTCTTGATTCGTAATTCCAAATTTGCCTAATTTTTCAAAAAAAGTTATTATAATACTATAACAATCTAAATTTTATTATATGAAAGAAATAAAACCAGAATTTGAAACTTATGCCAGAATTAAGGTTATTGGTGTTGGCGGAAGCGGAGGAAATGCCATTAGCAGAATGATGGAAGCCAATTTAAAGGGCATTGATTTCATCGCCGTGAATACGGACGCGCAGGATCTTCACCATTGCAAAGTGTCAGAAAAAATTCATATTGGGAAAAACTTAACAAGAGGTTTGGGAGCGGGAATGAATCCTAATGTGGGACGGCAGGCGGCTGAAGAAAATAAAGATGAGCTTCAGGACGCTTTAAAAAATTCAGATATGGTTTTTATAACTTGCGGGCTTGGAGGCGGGACTGGAACAGGCGCCGCGCCGATTATTGCGGAAGCCGCTAAAGAAGTGGGAGCTCTCACTATCGCGGTTATTACTAAGCCATTTGCTTTTGAGGGGCTGCAAAGAAAAAGAATAGCCGAAGAGGGGTTGGAAAATTTAAAAAATCAAGTTGATACGATAATAACTATTCCAAACGATAAAATATTGCAGGTTATAGATAAAAAAACTTTGTTGCTTGATTCGTTTAAGATTGCCGATGATATACTGCGCCAAGGCGTGCAGGGAATTTCGGATCTTGTAACTATCCCGGGAATAGTGAATGTTGATTTCGCGGATGTGAAGTCCATTATGGAAAATACAGGACCGTCTTTAATGGGAATTGGAAAAGCGTCCGGCGAAAATAGAGCGATTGAAGCCGCAAAGCAGGCGATCAATAGCCCTCTTTTGGAGTTATCTATTGACGGCGCGAAAGGAGTATTATTCAATGTGAGCGGGGGATCTGATTTAACAATGATGGAAATAAACGAAGTGGCAAATATTATTACTGAATCAATTGATCCTGACGCGAAAGTTATTTTTGGAGCAATTACTGACGAAAATTTAAAGAAGGGTGAAATTAAAGTAACGGTAATTGCCACTGGTTTTGACGGCCAGTCCTATAAAAAAAGAGACGCGGAAGAAATAGAAAAAAGATACGCGGAAGAAAAGATTGAAGAATCAACAGAGAAAAAAACGGATGAAATCGCAGAAAAAGACGATCAAAATAAAAACGAATTGTTTTCGTCGAGCATTAATCCCATAAAATATGATGATGAATACGATGTGCCGGCGTTTATTAGGAAAAAGATGAATAAAAATGATGAGAATAAAGAGTAAGTTTTTGAAAAAAAGATGATTTGTGAAATTTCTGAATATTTGAATTGTCAAATTGTTATATTGTCAAATTGTCAGTTGATATATGAGCAATATATGATTTTAAGGCAGTTTTTTGTTTGACTTGAGGTTTATAAATAGATTGAAAAATAAGAAAAAAATTCTACGGCGCTTTAGCGCATGGTTCGCAAGGTTTTAACCTTGCGAGGCAAAGAAAGCTCGTTGGGCTAAAGCCCAAAGAACCCTCAGCTAAAGCTGGGTAGAATAATATAAATGATACTAAATTGAAACCATAATGAATCAAAAAAGAACAAAAGCAAAGCTAATCAGGAAAAGAGACGGAAGGATTGTTAAATTTAACAAAAATAAAATTGTCAAGGCGGTTTATAAAGCGTTGACGGTTACGGGCGAAGGCAATAAACGCAACGCGCAGGAGCTGGCAAAAAAAGTGGAGTGTGAAATAAACAAAAGGTTTACGGTCAGAAACGGCGGTGGAAAAATAAAAGCGGAGATTCCGACGGTGGAGGAAATACAGGATATCGTGGAAAATTTTTTGATTAGAGAAAATTATATTGATACCGCGAAAGTGTATATTATCTATCGCGAACAGCATCGGTTGTTACGGGAAAATCAAGAGGTTTTGAAAAAATCAGTGGATCTTGTTGACGATTATTTAACAGAAATTGACTGGCGAGTGAAAGAGAATAGCAATATGTCATACTCTTTACAGGGATTAAATAACTATATAGCTAATGTTGTAACTTCAAAATACTGGCTTGAAAAAATCTATCCGCCGGAAATAAGAGACGCTTACGATAGCGGCGATTTTCATATTCACGACCTTGGACTTTTAGCGACTTATTGTTGTGGATGGGACTTAAAAGATTTAATCACAAACGGTTTTGGCGGAGTAAAAGGAAAAGTTGAAAGCAAACCGCCGAAACATTTCAGATCAGCCTTGGGACAGATCGTGAACTTTTTTTACACATTGCAGGGGGAATCGGCGGGTGCGCAAGCATTTTCAAATTTTGACACGCTTCTAGCGCCATTTATAAAATATGACCAGCTTGCGTACAGAGATGTAAAACAAGCGATGCAGGAATTTATTTTTAATATGAATGTGCCGACGCGGGTCGGATTTCAAACGCCATTTACAAATCTGACAATGGATTTGACGGTTCCTTCAACTCTTGCCGATGAAGCGGCAATTGTAGGCGGAGAAGCGCAAAAAGAGCAGTATAAGGATTTTACGAATGAAATAAGTATTTTAAATAAAGCGTTTGCCGAAGTTATGTTTGAAGGCGATGCCAGCGGAAGAGTTTTTACTTTTCCGATTCCAACTTATAACATTACAAAGGATTTTAATTGGGACGATCCGAATCTTGAACCAATTTGGGAAATGACCGCAAAGTACGGAATTCCATATTTTGCAAACTATGTTAATAGCGATATGAATCCGGAGGACGCGCGATCAATGTGTTGTCGCTTACGTCTTGATAACCGTGAGCTTTATAAACGCGGCGGAGGATTATTTGGAGCATATCCGCTAACTGGATCCATTGGGGTTGTAACAATAAATATGCCGCGAATCGGGTACTTGTCTAAAAATAAAAAGGATTTTTATGGTCGTTTAGGCAAGATGATGGATCTCGCGAAAAATAGTTTGGAAGTAAAAAGGAAAACTCTTGAGAATTTTACCGAAAAAGGATTATATCCGTATTCAAAGCATTTTCTCTCCAATATAAAACTGCAAAGAGGCGAATATTGGGGAAACCATTTTTCAACAATAGGAATAATCGGGATGAATGAAGCGCTGCAAAATTTTTTCGGACCTAAAACCGATATTGCAACCAAAAAAGGGAATAAATTTGCCGAAGAAACACTAAATTTTATGCGCGACAGAATTATAAAATATCAGGAGGAAACAGGAAATCTTTATAATCTTGAAGCGACGCCCAGTGAAGGAACTTCTTATCGGCTGGCAAAAAAAGATGTTATTAAATATTCAGATATTGTTACAGCGGCGACATAAATATAATTAATAAAAAATAATGTTTATTGGCGGATTGCAAAAATTTACGCTTCTTGATTACCCGGGCAAAGTTTCCGCGGTTATTTTTACAATGGGCTGCAATTTTCGTTGTCCTTTTTGCCACAATCCCGAGCTTGTCAATCCGAAAGAAATTGATTATGAAAATGGAGTTAAAGAAGAAGATATTCTCAAGTTTTTAAATTCAAGAAAAGGGGACTTGGATGGAGTTTGCATCACGGGAGGAGAGCCGACTTTACAGCTTGGATTGGCTAAATTTGCAGAAAAGATAAAAGATATGGGATTTTTAGTAAAAGTTGACACAAATGGATCGCATCCTAATATTATGAAAAATTTAGTTGAAAATGAACTCGTTGATTATGTGGCGATAGATATAAAAACAATTCCGGAAAAATACAAAATTTTGACTAATGAGGAAGATATAATAGAAAAAATAGAAAAAAGCATAAAAATAATTATAAATAACAAAACACAATTAGAATTAAGAACAACCGTTGTTCCGGGAATTGTTGATATTTGTGATTTTGATAAAATCATTCAATGGATAAACAATATAGACAAAAAAGTTTTTTCCAAATTATCGCGATACTCAATCCAAAATTTCAGGCCGAACAAAACGCTTGATGACAGTTTTAAGAATATAAAACCGCATTCTAAAGAAGAGCTGGAAAAAGTCGCGGGCAAAATTGGGAAATATTGTAAAAATGTGACGGTGTTGGATTAGATAGATAGGGTCTGCTGATTTTCTCCAATTATTCCCCCCCTCCCCCTCCCCCCTGATAAGGGGGTTGGGGGGGTTGGGGGGACCGAGGGGGGTTGGAATCCTCCCTCCTGATAAGGGGGGATTGAGGGGGATTTTCGGTTATTCCCCATTTGGATTTTGGAACTATTAAACTTGAAATGACACACGCAGCGATAGCGGAGTGTGTTATATCCGCTGAATAACAAACTCCGCCGCGCTGCGTTTGTCAGTCCGAGATATAAGAATAACAAGCTAAATTATTTTTTTAAAGTATTTCTAAACTTATCTCTTTTTGTAAAAATTAGATGAAAATCAGCAGACCATAGATATTGGATATTAAGATATTGGATATTATGAAATTCAAATGCAAAGTTATTACAAGATCTTCAAGAAACGAGGTTTTAGGATTAGATAAATTAAATTATTTAGATCTTGAATTTAAAAATAAAAACGGCAATAATGAAAATGATTTGCCGTTTTTAAAAATTTATTTAACAGCCGCGCCGATTGATGGAAGAGCCAATAAAGAACTTATAAAATTATTATCTGAAAAATTAGGTGTTAGTAAAAGTAAAGTTAGAATAATAAGAGGGGAGAAGAGCAAGGAGAAAGTGATTGAAATTTTATTATAATTTATGTGTTTGCGCATTGTCATTCTTGCGGAGGCAGGAATCCATCGCTACAATTTATTTTGTAAAAAGTTAAATAATGAATGACAAAGTAAATCGTAATAATGGATTCTTACCTACGCGGGAATGACAATAAATATGTAAGTTGTAATTATGACAAGGTCCAAAATCTTTCTTCTCGCTTGTTTCTTTTTCATTCTCGGAATTTCTCTCGGTTCATATTTTTCAATTCCAATTTGGATTTTATTTTTGTCGGCGGGATTTTTTATCTCGCTTGTTTTTTTGTTTAGAAAAAATAGTAAAATAAAAATATTGTTTTTATCACTTATTTTTTTATTGCTGGGATTTGCGAGAGTTGAAAGTATAAAATTAAGCGAGTTGGAAATTTCAGAAATTGACGCTTTTAATAATACTAAAATAACCGCAACAGGCAGAATTTCTTTAATGCCGGAAATAAAAAACGGGAAGCAAAAAATAATTATTGAGAATATAAAAAATAAGAAGGGAAGTAATGAGATAAAATGCCGTAGTCCTTTGCGGAGAGACTGCGATAAGTCAGGCACTGACAATAAAATAAACGGAAAAATGATTGTTTACGCTGACAGGTATCCGGAATATAATCTTGGTGATATAATTGAAGTTAGTGGGAAGATAAAAATCCCGGAGGATTTTGATGGGTTTGAATATAGAAATTATTTACTGGCGAAAAATATTTATTATATTTCGTATTATCCTGAAATAGAACTGAAGAAAAGAAACGAAAGCGGTTTTTACGGCCGGGTGGCAAAATTAAGAAAACAAGCAAACGATTTGATTAAAAAAATATTTCCTCAACCGCAAGCGGGAATTGTCAGCGCGATGACATTGGCGATAAAGTCAGATATAAGCAAGGAAACCTTAGAAATTTTTAACAAAACAGGCACAAGGCATATTATTGCGATTTCCGGAATGCATATGACAATTGTCGCTCTCGCCTTAATATATTTTTTGCTTGCTGTCGGATTGAACAGGAACCGCGCGTTTTATTTTGCTCTTTTGGGAATAATATTTTTTGTAATCCTCGTTGGATTTCCGCCCTCGGCGGTCCGCGCAGCGATAATGGCGGGGTTAGCGCTTTTCGCGATAAAAGTCGGACGGCTTAAGAACGCCGGGAACGCGATTGTTTTTGCGGGTGTTTTAATGCTTTTATATAATCCCAACTTACTAAGATACGATACTGGTTTTCAACTTTCTTTCGCCGCGATTTTGGGAATAGTTTATCTTTTTCCAAAATTAAACAGTTTTTTTGAAAGATATTCTGATTTTTTGAACATAAAAACAGTTTTTCTGATAACCATCTCGGCGCAGGTCGCGACTCTGCCGATTATCATCAACAGCTTTGGAAACTTTTCCTTGTTTTCTGTTTTCGCCAATATTTTAATTTTGCCGCTTGTGCCAATTGTAATGCTCGGCGGATTTCTGTTGATAATTATTGGTTTCGCAAGTTTACCTATCGCGCAGATATTATCATATCCAATCTGGCTGATTTTATTTTATCAAATTGAGATAATAAAATTCTTCATGGGCTTGCCATTTGGTTTTATGAGTTTTGAAAAAGTTGGATTCTGGGCTATTGGGGTTTATTATTTAGTTTTGATTTTATGGTTGAATTATGGGGATATGAAAAAGTTTTGTAAAAAAACTAACGCGTCATAAAATTTAAAAGTTTTAGGACCGGTATGTTAAAAAACATCTTTTGCGAGAACTGGTTACAGATCAGTTCTTGTAAAGAGAGATAAAAAAAGGAGTGCCGTTTTTGACAAACCCATTTTTCCTTACTAGTTTAGATTCTTGAGGATTATTCTGACAATGTTTATTACCAGAGCTACTGTCAGATACGCTATAGTTTTCAGATATTCTCCAAATGACGGAAGATAATTTAGAAATCCAAACGAGGATATATTAAGGAAAAAGAAAATTGTAACAAATAAAAATCTTTCCTTAAAAATCCACATTTGAACTGAAACTTTCCTTAGTAGAAAAGTAAATACTATGGCGTAAATTACTCCAAGAACCAGAACTATTATTACCTGAAAGCAACTATTTTCTAGAAAGAAGAGCGGGAAAAATAGCATAGAAGTAATTATTACAATTATACTAAGTCCCAGGTTGCTTTCTGCGCTTTCTGAAAGATTACTTATTCCTTTCAATTTTGTTCCTCCTTATTTTGTGGATAAGTTATAGTGATAATAATCCTACTTTGAAATATGTCAAGACCCTTCCCCAAAAAACATCTCCTCTTAATCATAATATTCTTATTTTTAATAAACGCTCTTATCGCTGTTGCTTTTTGGCGGGATGATTCTGTTGAAAATAAAAAACCAAGAATAATTTTTTTTG
>Ga0190345_1000205_pt1 | contig 19390 bp, 12 predicted proteins | sample 48721334_MG_FD_161674 | JGI IMG/M metagenome (GOLD analysis project Ga0190345, IMG submission 161674) | Hydrothermal vent microbial mat bacterial communities from Southern Trench, Guaymas Basin, Mexico - 4872-13-3-4_MG | ecosystem: Environmental > Aquatic > Marine > Hydrothermal vents >...
AGTGACGGGCGGTCCACCGAGCGAGGTGACGGTATCGACAATGGTGAGGCAGTCGTGCCGCCGCGCAATTTCACACAAGGTTTTGGCATCTGATTGGACACCAGTAGAGGTTTCGGCATGCACAAAGGCGACAATGTTTGCGTCTGTATTGGCTTTGAGTGCGTCTTCCAACTTATTGGCATCAACGGCGATTCCCCATTCGTCTACAACCATAATGGGTATGCCACCGCAACGTTCCACGTTTTCTTTCATGCGGCCACCAAAAACACCGTTTTGGCAGATGATAACTTTGTCACCCGGTTCGACGAGATTAACGAAACAGCATTCCATGCCGGCCGAGCCAGGCGCTGAGACGGGAATGGTTAACGCGTTTTTTGTTTGAAAGGCGTATTGTAATAATACTTTTAGTTCGTCCATCATATCGACAAAAGCCGGATCCAAGTGGCCGATGGTTGGGCGTGCCATTGCTTGCGACACGCGCGGGTGGACATCTGAAGGCCCAGGGCCCATTAACGTGCGAACAGGTGGCACAAAGGATTTAATGTCGTTGATGTGCATAACAAACCTTTTTTGTGAATTGTGAATTGTTAATTGTTAATTAGTAGCTGAGTACAACGAATTACGCGGATAAGCGAATTGGTAGCAACGTAGTACAACGGATTACGGGCCGATAAACGGATTGGTAGTCACGTAGTACAACTATAGCCACATAGTACAACGAATTGCGCGTATAAACGAATTGTCTCTCTCAGAGTACAACTAATTACGCGGATAAGCGAATTGGTAGTCGCATAGTACAACGAATTACGCGGATAAGCGAATTGGTAGTCACGTAGTACAACTTTTTAAAACCGGGCCATCAATCAAATCAATTGAATCAATTTGACATCCTGGCCCTAAACCTTCAAGTTTTAAAAACCTTGGTTGCGGTATGTTTTGGCTGGCGTCCAAGATAAATATTGGACTCCTAGCTTCACGCTCCCTATTCACTTATCCCACTGATTTTAGTTGATAAAATGCCTATTCAACCGCTTGGGCATCACCGGTGCTTTTTTTTAAAATCCGATGTCTCAAAGACCTCGAAATTTTTAGCACTGAAAAAAAATCAAATTCTAGCCGTTTGCAGTATAAATATTTAGCGGATATTTCAAGGCGAAATTGGTGGTGTGATATCATTATTGGGTATCGTGCGTGCCATTATAGATCGTTGTACTAAGATATATAATTATACCAAGAAATAATTCGTTTATCCGCGTAATAGGCGTTCCGCCACTGCGTTTCGCTGTACTCTGAGACAAACAATTCGCTTATCCGCGTAATTCGCTGTACTCTATACTCTGAGACAAACAATTCGCTTATCCGCGCAATTCGCTGTACTCTATACTCAGAGACAAACAATTCGCTTATCCGCGCAATTCGTTGTACTATGAGAAAAGCCTTATTTATCACAAATCCGTGCCGTTTATCAGTTATCAGTTATCAGTTAGCCGTCTCATAAAGCAACGCGCCGCGGTGGTAAGAGTACAACCGATTTTGGGGAATAAACGGATTTCAGGGGCGTTGCCCCACTGCCATTAAGTTAAGCAACAAAACACCTACAAAAAGTATAACTAATGAAGCGCGACAGAGGGCCATAACTTAATTTGAAAACATTCACGTCGGCAAAAGTTTCGCTTCGCTGTACTTTTGCCGACGTAACATTTTATGGCCCTCAAAATCGGTAGTCCAAATAACCCTAAAAATATAGGTCAATAACAGCCCCAAGCCAAGGGCGTTGCCCTTGGCTATATTAATATATCCCCGTTGGGGCTCTTTGATTTTTATGACTGTCATAGTCATATTTGAAGAAAAAGCGCGTATTGATGAATTACTAAAACGCTCTTCTGATCAGAAGAAAATTTCAAATTAATTCATATAGTGATACTATCTCAGTAAATCACATATGCCTTCCATAAATCCTTATATTACTGCCAATCCCGTCGGCAACACGCCCGCTTTTGTTGACAGAGCCAACATTTTGCAAGAAGTGTTGAGCATTTTGCGCGATCCTCAAGAAAATGTTGTGGTGCTTTACGGGCAGCGGCGCATTGGTAAAACGTCTGTGTTACAAAAGTTGGAAGCCAAGTTGTCCGAAGAAGACGCTTATTATCCTATCTTTTTTGATTTGCAAGACAAAGCCCAATGGCCTCTGGAACGAGTGCTACAGGAATTGGCCGACACAATCAGTGATGGGTTGCAACAAGAACATCCTAACTTGGGAAATGCTCCTAAAACGGCATTTCGTCAGGTTTGGTTACCTCAGTTGCTAAACGCGTTGCCCACCGATACTTCGCTAGTGCTGTTGTTTGATGAGTTCGATGTGTTGGCTGATCCTCAGTCTGAACAGGCGGGTGCGGCCTTTTTTCCCTACTTGCGCGATTTACTAAGCACTAATCCAAAACGCCTGAATTCTGTATTTGTCATTGGACGCAATGTTAATGATCTCACCAATATTGCTCTGTCTTTATTCAAAAAGACGCCTCCCATACCTGTTTCTTTACTCAGCCGTGAAGATACTTTTCAACTTGTGCGTCTTTCAGAAACGAATAAGAGCCTCATCTTCGATATTTACATTTAGCCGTGACGGGTACGGATCCAAAAAGGCTGAAGTTATTCATATTGGCTTTAATCCTATTGTTAGCGGTAGGATTGTTTTTTAGGGTTATCAAATAAAATCCTTGCTCAATGTTACCAATAATAACTACTAAACGAATTGGCAGTCACGTAGTACAACTATAGTCACGTAGTACAACGAATTGCGCGGATAAACGAATTGGTAGTCGTCACATAGTACAACGAATTGCGCGGATAAACGAATTGGTAGTCGTCACATAGTACAACGAATTGCGCGGATAAAGGAATTGGTAGTCGTCACATAGTACAACGAATTGCGCGGATAAAGGAATTGGTAATCGTCACATAGTACAACGAATTGCGCGGATAAACGAATTGGTAGTCACGTAGTACAACTTTTTAAAACCGGGCCTTCAATCAAATCAATTGAATCAATTTGACATCCTGGCCCTAAACCTTCAAGTTTTAAAAACCTTGGTTGCGGTATGTTTTGGCTGGCGTCCAAGATAAATCTTGGACGGATGGCTTCACGCTCCCTATTCACTTATCCCACTGATTTTAGTTGATAAAATGCCTATTAAACCGCTTGGGCATCACTGGTGCATTTTTTTTTAAATCCGATGTCTCAAAGACATCGAATTGCTTATCCGCGCAATTCGCTGTACTCTATACTCAGAGACAAACAATTCGCTTATCCGCGCAATTCGCTGTACTCTATACTCAGAGACAAACAATTCGCTTATCCGCGTAATTCGCTGTACTCTCTCTGTACTCAGAGACAAACAATTCGCTTATCCGCGTAACTCGCTGTACTCTATACTCAGAGACAAACAATTCGCTTATCCGCGCAATTCGCTGTACTCTATACTCAGAGACAAACAATTCGCTTATCCGCGTAATTCGCTGTACTCTGTACTCTGTACTCAAAGACAAACAATTCGCTTATCCGCGTAATTCGCTGTACTAAGAAACATCAGCCAGCAACTCAACCCAATGCACCACCGGCAAAGCCGCAACCGAAGCCAAATGACTCAAACACCCAATATTAGCCGTAGCAATAACCTCAGGGCTTCCACTCACTAACGCATTCATTTTGTTTTCTAAAAGCTGCTCAGACAACTCCTTTTCCAAAATAGAATAAGTACCTGCCGAACCACAACACAGGTGGGCATCTGGCACGGCCGTCAACTCAAATCCGGCCGCCTTCAGTATGGACTCTACCACACCCATGATTTTCTGACCATGTTGCAATGAACACGGCGCATGAAAAGCAACTTTGCGATTGTTTCCGACGGCTTGGAAGGAAGCTAAATCTAACTTTGCTAATACTTCACTGATATCATACGTTAGCTCAGAAATATGTTTAGCTTTGTCAGCGTAATCTGGATCAGATTGCAGATAATAAGCATACTCTTTCACCACTGAACCGCAACCACTAGCAGTAATCACGAAGGCCTCGGCTCCAGCTTCTATAAGCGGCCACCAAGCATCAATATTACGGCGCATAAATTGGCGAGCCTCTTCAGGCGCGGCCAGATGTTGGCTAATACCACCACAACAACCTTTGGCGCGTAGCAAGCTAATACCTAAACGATCAAACACTTGGGCGGCCGCGGCATTGATATTGGGTGCGATGGCCGGTTGTACGCAGCCTTCCAATATAAGCATGGTGCGCGAATGTTGTGTCGTCGGCCAAGCGATTTTGGCTGGCTGGCGGACAGGAATCGTTTTTTTCAGCTTGAACGGTAAGAGCGGCCGCAGCCATTGGCCTAAACGCAGTAAGGGTTTAAACCTGTTGGGATAAGGCAAAATGGCGCGTAAGGCCTTTCGCTTAAAGGCCTCACGCCACCGCCGAGTAACGCGCTGTTCTACCCATTCTCTACCGATATCCAAAAGATGGCTATAGCGCACCCCAGAAGGGCAAGTCGTTTCACAAGCAAGGCAAGTTAAACAACGATCAAGATGGCGTTGGGTTTTGTCACTAACTGATTGGCCCTCCAGGGCCTGTTTTATCAAATAAACGCGGCCGCGTGGGCCGTCCAGTTCGTCACCTAATAATTGATAAGTAGGACAAGTAGCGTTGCAAAAGCCACAATGTACGCAAGATCGTAGGATATTATCTGCTTCTTTGCCTCGCGCTGTCTTTTTGAGGGTTTCTTTTATCTTGGTTTGCATGGGTTGTTTTAATCTTATGCTCCAGGGGCTCCAGCAATGCCATTAAGTTAAGGAACTATTTTATTTTGCTATCTTTTTATTAAATAGCGAGCAGTCGTGCCATGTTTTTATATAGGGGGTGGGGTTCTAAGTCATTGTTTTTATTGAAAGTAAAAAATCGGGTACCCCACCCTAACACACACAAAATTTGATTAAAAATCAATAGGTTATATCTTAACTTAATGGCATTGAGGGGCTCCAGGGGCGTTGCCCCTGGCTTTAATAATACGCATTATGCATCAAATCACGTCAGTCAACTTGTCAATAGCATTTGCTGATTGAATAGCTGTCTTCGGAACGGTTTGATTTGAGGCCGATTCGCTTAATTAAATAGAAGTCGTACACTTTCAATAAATTAGCGAATAAATCCGTTTTTATATACAATCCTTGTAAAATAAGGGATTAAATTAGCATACCTTATAAATTTGAATTCAAATCTTAAACTCAAAAAATCCGTTTATTCCCCAAATCCGTTGTACTTTCAGTCTAAATTGCATCAGTATTCTTTATATAACCGGTTGCGATTGAATATCCGTTCAGGATCAAACGCCTTCTTTATGCGGCGGTGTAATACAACTAAGGGTGGAGGCAGTGGGTGAAATACCGGTTTGATTTTCTCACTGCTGCGAAAGACAGTTGCATGTCCGCCCACCGCGGCGACGGCCGCTCGAATATCTTGTGCCGGTGCGTCGCTTTTTAGCCAACGTTGGGCACCACCCCAATCTAAGAACCATTGTCCAGGCAAATCAAGTGGTGGTGTGGCAGGAGCCAGCGATAAGCGCCATAGCGGGGTGTTGTCTTGAAAAAACTCGTGTTGGTGTTCGCGCAAGGCTTGCCAGAATGATTGGGCGACAACATATTCTTCTCCACCCAATTGACGCACGGCCGCTTTGACACCGCCTTCGGTGCCAGAGAGACGGATATAAATACGTCCACCCACATAACTGGCCCCCGATAAGGGTAAGGGTTGCGCGGCCCAACTGTTCATGGCTTTGACGGCCTCATCTGGCTTTTTTTCCAAAACGACCGTGATTTCGTGTATCGGTTTGGGCAAGACTTTGAGAGAAACTTCTAATAATACACCTAAAGTGCCAAGTGCGCCTACCATTAAACGCGAAACATCATAACCAGCGACATTCTTCATCACTTGTCCACCGAATTTCAATAGGTCGCCTTTGCCATTAATACATTTAATGCCAAGAACAAAATCGCGTGCAGCGCCAGTGTAGGGCCTACGTGGGCCAGAAAAGCCACCAGCGATGGTTCCGCCTAGCGTTGCACCGTTGCCATAGTGCGGCGGTTCAAAGGCCAGCATTTGTCCGCCTTCATCTAACAGAGCCTCTATCTCAGTGAGTGGCGTACCAGCGCGAGCCGTTAGCACAAGCTCGGTGGGTTCATAGTCGATGATACCGTAATGGGTTGCTACATCAAAGCGTTGCCCTTGGGCCGGTGGGCCATAAAATGATTTGGTACCGTTGCCAATAATGTTTAATAAGGTTTGCTCATTGTAGGCCTGTTTGATGGCCTGTTGTAATTCATGGCTTTGGTCATTTGAGCTACTTTTGGAGTTTTTGCTGGGTGACATGGAAATGCCTTTGTCAATAACTACAAGGATTGAGTATAAGCAAGGATTTTTTAATAACTATACGGAACGCACAAATGCGGGTAACAGAAATTTTATTGAAAGTGGGCCAGGTTGTCGAATTGATAAGCCTTAATTACTACAAGGATTGAGTATAAGCCGGGATTTTTAATTAATTATACGAAACGCACAGATGCGGGTAACAGAAAATTTCTTAAAAGTGGGCCAAGTTGTCGAATTGATAAGCCTTTATTACTACAAGGATTGAGTATAAGCAAGGATTTTTTAATAACGAGACGGAACGCACAGATGCGGGTAGCATAAAATTTCTTAAAAGTGGGCCATGTTGTAGAATTGATAAGCCTTTATTACTACAAGGATTGAGTATAAGCAGGGATTTTTTATATATTTTCAGATAATTATTTAGTCCCCTTTAGGGGACTTTCGCTTTCAGACAACTGCTTTAGCTGTTGGCTGCCTTCGATAATTATTTTTCTGAAAATCTATAGTAACTAGACTTGCCCACTTTTTCTCTCGTTCTTTTGCCAAGATAAATCTTAGAGTCCTGTTGCCAAGATAAATCTTGGACTCCGTTAAAACCGTTCAATCTCAGGAAAGGGCAATTGTCCGCCATGAACGTGCATCGCCCCAAATTCTACACAGCGAGCCAGTGTTGGTATAGCCTTCCCCGGATTCAGTAAACCTTTCGGATCGAAAGCCTGTTTCAGGGCATGAAATTGTTCAAGCGCCGGCGCTGGAAACTGCACACACATTTGATTAATTTTCTCTATACCAACACCATGTTCACCAGTAATCGTACCACCCACTTCAACACAAACTTCAAGAATGCGGCCACCAAATTCTTCCGCACGCTCAAGTTCGCCCGGTTGATTAGCATCGTACAAAATCAATGGATGCAAATTACCATCGCCAGCATGAAAAACGTTAGCCACGGTTAACTTGTATTCTTTAGATAATTCATTGATTTTATTAAGAACTTTCGCTAATTGCTTTCTGGGAATCGTGCCATCCATACAATAATAATCTGGTGAAAGACGGCCAACGGCCGGAAAGGCCGACTTACGGCCCGCCCACATTCGTTGCCGTTCTTGTTCATCTCTTGCCAGGCGGACTTCCGTCGCTCCATAATTATGCAACAACTCACGCACTTGTGTCACTTGCTCAGAAAGTTCTTCACTATTATTACCATCCAATTCGCACAATAAAATGGCCGCCGCCTCTTTAGGATAGCCAACATGAATAAAATCTTCTGCCGCCCTAATCGCCGGATTATCCATCATTTCTAGGCCGGCAGGAATAATGCCCGCAGCAATAATGTTCGCTACCGCTGTACCAGCTTCTTCTATACTATTAAAGGCCGCCAATAGCACTTGAACATGCTGAGGCTTAGGAAGCAACTTCACCGTAATCTCAACAATGACACCTAACATACCTTCGGAACCTGTCAACAAAGCTAACAAATCATAACCCGGCCCATCTAAACCGCTACCGCCTGTCGTAAGCCGTTCGCCGTCTATGGTAAGAAAAGTCACTTGTAGAACATTATGCACCGTGAGCCCATACTTAAGACAATGAACACCCCCGGCATTTTCGGCCACATTGCCACCAATGGAGCAAGCAATCTGAGAAGACGGATCAGGCGCATAATATAACCCATAAGGCGCAGCGGCCTGCGATATGGCTAAATTACGCACGCCCGGCTGAACTTTGGCAGTTCGATTCACCTGGTCAATTTCAAGAATGCGATTTAATTTTGCCAAACTCAACAAAACCCCATCGCTGCGCGGCAGCGCACCACCGGATAAGCTCGTACCCGCGCCCCGGCAAACCAACGGTACATCTTGTGTACAACAAATACGCAAAACTCTTTGCACTTGCTCTACCGTTTCAGGCAACACCACCATCAACGGCATTTGTCGATAGGCCGACAAACCATCACACTCATAAGGACGAAGCTCTTCTTCATGAACTAAAACCGAATAACCAGGCAAAAACGCTTGAAATGCTGTCGCGAGTTCTGTCCGACGACTCTCTATATCAACAACACTATCAACCGCAGACTGTTCTATCGGCATACTTTATTCCTCCGTTTATCCGTTTTTAAGTTTGTAGTAGGCGATTTATCGCCTGAATCTAGCAACAATAATATAACTCAGACATTAAATACCATGGTGTCCCAAAACTTAATTTAAAAGCATCCAAAGTTTCGAGCTTCGCTCGAAATATTATGGCCCTCAAACAAGTTCGTCCCGTTTCAAATTCAGTCAGTCGTTGAAAAAATTGCGGTTTCATGGAATCCCAAAACTTCAGGCTTTGAGCCATTGCTCAAAGCTAAAGCTTTGAGACTCCAAGTGACGCTTTGAGACGAAAACGGCTTTGCTCAAAGCTAAAGCTTTGAGACTCCATGCTCAAAGCATTGCGTTCCTGCGTGGGAACGCATTTTCCGTAGCGAAGCAAAGAGTCTGTTTGCGGAGCAAACCTGAATAAATGAATTTCTTTGTAGAGCAAAGGAACCGCTATGATGCCATTGACATGACTAAATCGCTATTTGACAGTTTGTCATTAATCTGTGTAAATTGATTAATAGACACATTTCCGTCTGGAAAATGAGCGGTAATATCCAGTTGCCCACCCATTGCTTCTATATGGCTGCGTAGTGTACTTATGTACATGTCGGTGCTTCGTTCTAATTGATGGATAGTCGCCGGTTCAATATCGAGGAGGTTTGCTAATTGTTGTTGAGAGAGCCGCCGAGCGGTTTGAAGTTCCTGAAGGGGCATTTCAGCCAATGCTCGTTGGACACGCGCTTGGACACGCGCTTTTGCTTCTGAGGTTCTAGCATTGTGCAACTCGATAAAATTCTTAGCCATAGATTTCACTCACCTGTTGTTGGTTATCGTTTGTAGTAGGCGATTTATCGCCTGATTTTTAGGTTTGTAGTAGGCGATTTATCGCCTTTAGGCTATTTATCGCCTCACGCGATACGCGGGCCCTGTTATTTACCTATTTTTTAAAAGGTTATTTGGACTATCGATTTTGAGGGCCATAAAATACTTTGGATGTATTCAAATTAAATTATGGCCCTCTGTCGGGCTTCATTCCCCATGTTTTCTTAAGGCTATTCACTGGAGGCCCCTTCGGGGTTGGCACGTATCCGACACCTTGTCCACAGGTTTATCTCGCTACGCTCGTTACTGCGTTTCACTTAAGGCTATTCACTGGAGGCCCCTTCGGGGTTGGTGCATCTCTGTTCAATGTTCCACAGGTTTTACCTGGGCTGATGAAAATCAGGTTTTTTTTAAGTCAAAAGTGATCTCGCTTCGCTCGTTACTTCGTTTGATCCCGTTTTTGTTCATCGTATAAAAAACAATCACTTATTGATTAGTTTTTCATTAACAATTAGCTCCGCTGACCTTCGGTTCACAACGGATTGGGGAAATTCCTAATTTTTGTAACCATTTTATTTTTGACTGTTTTTATCCGTTTATTTCGAGTATCCGTTGTACTACTTTAAGAAAATCAGTCAGTTATTCTTAACTTAATGACATTGAGGTTTTACCTGTGGCTATTATCTCGCTACGCTCGTTACTGCGTTTCACATTCAACCCCTTCTGGGCTGACTTTTATCCAACCACTTTACCAGTGCTTCTCCAAATATAATTTCTCAGCGTCATTATGATTTGACTACGATTCTTCTACCAGTTGTTCAGCGAATTTTGTTCGGACATGGGCACACAGATTTGATACCGCCCCATCAAACAGCGTCATTGAGCTTACCAGATCATCTTTGTCGATGTTGAAATTAATCCACTGCCCAATAGTACGCCACAGGCTGTCTTGATGGACTTTGTCAGTATGATAAATGCTCAGTTCTAGCCCAGAGAACGCCTTTGGTGCCACAATCTGTATGTCGGTAGCATCATAATACTCAAAATGACCCTCATCAAAGTTATCGTGCATGGCATTTGGAGTGTAATTCACAACAACTGCTGTGACTTGAATCAATTGGCTCATGTTTTTTTCTCTCGCTATGAGTAATAAAACATGACGATAGATCGGATTAGCTTATGGGGGACACCATCCCATCGTGTTCTTTTCTCCAACGTATTCTTCTAAAGAGACTCAGACAATCCTGCAAGCTTTAGCCGCCTCACACAAACAGTTTGTAGTGTTTGTAGTAGGCGATTTATCGCCTGATTTTTATGTTTGTAGTAGGCGATTTATCGCCTGATGTTTGTAGTAGGCAATTTATCGCATTTGGACTATCGATTTTGAGGGCCATAAAATACTTTAGAGGTATTCAAATTAAGTTATGGCCCTCAGTCGCGCTTCATTCCCCATGTTTTCTTAAGGCTATTCACTGGAGGCCCCAACGGGGTTGGTGCTTTACCACAAAACCCACAGGTTGCTAAGAACAAATCCATACATGTAGCCCTCCCAAGTGTTTTTTATTGCCCACCACGAAGAGGGTGGGCAACAACTACTTTGCCCACCCTACAAAAAAAAACGGGAGTCCAAGCTTTAGCTTGGGCATATCAAACCGGTTTGACATGGAATTTCAATTTTCCGGTAGGGTCTATTTCAAACGTCATTTCATGATCATCACCAGACATGACAACCACGGTGACTCCTATAGTAAACCCGATAACCGCACCCACGCAAGCAGCAATGGCTACCGTTGCCGGTGCAACCGGCCCACCCGCTGCGCCAACCGCGGCCCCAGTAGCCACTCCTCTCGCCATAAATGCCGAACCAACGACAACACCCGTACTGATGGCCGAGGCCAACGACGCACCCGCCAGAGTTAATATAGCTGTCGTCTTTGCGCCTTCCACAAATGAGCCATCTTCTGCAACTAACTCATCGCTATGTTTTTCCAACTCTACCAGTTTGTTCAATCTTTCCGGCACTTGTTCAGGACGACTAAAATCCGTTACCACTTCAAAACTAACCTTGCGGGAAGCTTCTTCTTCCATCGCTTGATAAAATTGTTCACTATCATAAAACTTCAGCGTTTTCACATCGTCCGCTAGAGCCGGATTGGCGAAAGGTATAGAAATTGCCAATCCAACGGAAATTAACCATTTCATAAGCACTAACCTCCCAATATGGCTAAAAGAAATCCGAAGAAATCCGACAAGAAATCCGATTTTTTGGAAAAATCGGATTTCTCATCATCGTATATAATATAGCACTTAAAATATGCCTTGTCTTTACGCGCTCCTATAAGAGTTATAGCGAAACGCGCCTTAAGCGCCCTTGGTAATGGGTAATAGGTAATAGATGCCCGAATCGCTCATCACTCATCGGGCGATCTTCACCGTCCATAAACAATAACTCATTGAAATTTAACGATTCTGACGACTAACCCGCATGTTGGTCACTTGATTTCTTATTGAAAATGACCAATTATCATCGAACTGACTTTTGCCAAGAGACTCATAAGTACCGAATCATGAATTTTATTGTACAATGTCTGGAGCATAATTTTATTCCATTTTAGAATGAACAGAATAAACATAAGAGATAAAAAGGTTTTATTCTGAAAATTCTCAAATTCTGAAAATTCTGATTCAGACCTGAAAATTCAGGCTTCAGTACTTAATAAACTTTATCTCAACATTGGGCTCACCCTTCGCTCAACAACCCGGCCAACACGTTATTTTTTATCTCATTGACTCATAAGGATTATTCCAATGCTAAGTCTACCCATTACCAACTTTACTAAAAGGAGAATAAAAATGCACAAGAAAGCGACTGTTTTTTTATTGTTTAGCAGCATTTTGCTGGCAAATTGCGGCTCGAAGCCCGGCACCGTGGAAGCAGAATCTGTCAAATCCGCCGAAAGTGCCTCAGCATCCGCCCCCAAAGATTCCGGGCCGGCAGAAAACACGGCCCGCCCCCCTATTGACACAGATAAAGTGTCACTTTTAAACGTCGGCAACCGATTCACCAACTGGGCCGATCGGGATAAATACCTTGGTCAAATTCAGCCCATTTTAGCGAAAAGATGCGTCGTTTGTCATGGCTGCACCGATTCACCGTGCCAACTGAAACTGAATTCCTACGCCGATCTGATTGATGGCGCAAGCCCGGTGAGTTACTACGCCAATCACATTTGGGACGCGGCCCATCCCGGTTCCAGAAAAAACGCAAAAACCTTTCATTCCGTCATTGGCAACAACTTGAATGATTCTATTCTGTACAAGTTTATCCAACTGGGCATGAAAAATACCACAGCAGAAGATGCGAATGGCGCCTTTGATCTCGAATCGCTTCGAGACTATCAACACAACCTTGACAAAAGCGCTAAATTCCAATGTGTGGCATCAACACGCGCTTTTGAAACATTCCGCAAAAAACAGCCCCTGGCAGGAATGCCTTTTGGTTTACCTCGATTAAGTTACCAAGAGTTTGCAACGTTACAAACTTGGATAAGCGAAGGTGCTTATGAACCCGATTCATCAATCCTTGCTGAATTAAACGCGCCTTCAAACCCAAAAGTCATCCACAAATGGGAGAACTTTGTCAATCAACAGAGTGCCAAAGGCCAATTATTGGGCCGCTACCTGTACGAGCATCTCTTTACCGCCCATATCCATTTCGATGAAATGCCCGGCGAATTTTTCATTCTTGTCCGCTCCAAGACGGCTCCTGCCACTAATCCTAACGAAATCGCGCCAATTGACGAGATCATCACAGAACTGCCCACCGATGCGCCTCAAACACCGGCGTTTTTTTACCGATTTAAAAAAGTCACCGAAGTCATCACGCAGAAAAACCATATTGTCTGGCAAGTCAACAAAAATACGCTCAAACTGCTGGACAAACAATTTATGCAAACCAAATGGAACGTCAAAGACGACGAAATCGTCTTGCCTGACTATAGCAGTAACAATCCATTCCAAGTGTTTGCACAAATTCCCGCGACAATTCGCCATCAATTTCTGCTTGAAAACTCAAAATACTTCGTTGAATCCCTGGTGCGTGGTGCGGTTTGCGTGGGTAGAGGCGCAACTTATGCCATTGCCGATCATTTTTGGGTTTTTTTTCTGAAGCCAGAATCCGACGTCTCTTCCGCGGCACCCTTCTATAGACTTGGCAAAGGCGCTATGGAAGCATTGGCTCTCGATACCAAAAGTATCACATTGGCAATGCAACTAAAAACCCGCTTTGATAACAACAAGCGCTACTTGGAAGGCTACGAAAAAGCCTTAAGACTCGACTTGGCAAAACAAGTTGAAGCCGGTTTACGCGAAGTCGCCGGCTTAGGGCTTGACGATATTTGGGACGGCGGTGGCACTAACCGTAACGCTTGGTTAACTGCCATACGCCATGATGCCAGTACCACCGTGCATTACGGCCAAGAAGGCGGCTTTCCACAATCCTTATGGGTAATGACTTACGCCAACTTTGAAAGGCTCTACTACAACCTCGTGGTGAATTTTAAATACTGGGGCGGCCTCAAACACAAGCTAGGAACTTGGCGCTCTATGAGCCATGAACGCCTTGACGGGGAAGACATGTTTTTATCCTTTCTGCCAGAACAAGCACGATTAGCCATCCGCGAAGAATATTCTGGTGGCCTCAAATTGCCCGCTCAAATGATAACGGGATTGATTGGTAATGTCCTCACGGGTAAAAAAATCAAGAGATACATAGACTTGTATCCGCTACTCAGTCAAGGCCGCCCTGCTTTAACCAAGCGCTCCGGCAAAGACAGGGCCGATTTAGAATTTGCGCGACTGATTCAAAAGCGCATGAGCAAAACCATCCGAGGCAGCGACGATATTCTCAACAGCCGCCTCTCGGACAACCAAAATATTTATATCCCGCCTCGACAACCAAAAGTTGAGATCGGCCCCATCAAAACGATTGCCGACTGGGAAAAATACGTGCGAATGGTGACAGTTGATCGCGGCAAAGGCCGCTATGCGCCCTATTTGCCTAGCATCACCTACGTGCGTGTCGGCCATAAAGGCCATTACGCGCTCTACACCCTCATTAGCAATCGGGGCTACTTATCTCACCATTCCCCATTGAGTGAAGAACTGACAAGAGCGCCTGAGCGTGACACCATTTCCGTCTACAGAGGTGCTATAGGAGATTACCCCGAATTATTTTTGGACATTGAACTCTCCAAAGCTCAAGACTTCCTACAGCGCGTCCAAAACCTCAACCAGAACAATTACCAAGAAGAACTCAGAAAACTCAAAGAGGACTACGCGATTAGACGAAACCGCGCGGCATTTTGGCCGTTTGTCGATTGGCTCCACGATAAAATCGCCCAAACCGGAGATGGATATATTACCTCAGGCATACTTGATTTGAGTAAGTACGACTTGTACGACCGCAATTAATTTCAGTGAGAAGTTTAAGTTATCAGTTATCAGTTATCAGGAGTCCAAACTTTAGTTTGGCAGGAGTCCAAACTTTAGTTTGGCAGGAGTCCAAACTTTAGTTTGGCAGTGCCAAGCTAAAACTATTCAGGCTAAAGTTTCTTTAGCTTTTAGCCTTAGAATTTATTCTAAGGCTGCGTTTGTCTAAAAGCTCAAGTACGTATCAGGGCACTAAGTTTTTAGTTTTAGCTGGCTTCAGCCTGCTTTAGCTTTTAGCCTTAGAATTTATTCTAAGGCTGTACGTATCAGGGCACTAAGTTTTTAGTTTTAGCTGGCTTCAGCCTGCTTTAGCTTTTAGCCTTAGAATTTATTCTAAGGCTAAAGCCGTTATCTCGCATAGCGAAGAACGAGAGTTATCTCGCGTAAGCATTTACTGCGTTTGTCTAAAAGCTCAAGTACGTATCAGGGCAATTAGTTGTACTCTCCGCGTAATTAGTTATACTCAATTCGTTTATCCGCGTAATTAGTTGTACTCTCCGCGTAATTAGTTGTACTCTCCGCGTAATTAGTTGTACTCTCCGCGTAATTAGTTGTACTCAATTGTTTTAACCGCGCTTGTGTGGATGTACTCAGCACGACTTTGCCGAGCGACTGGAATACAAGGTACACATGCACGACATTGCCAAGCGACTGAAACACTGAATCTGCCCCCTACAAACTCGTTACCAATAAAAACCTCCGAGTCATGGCATGATTATGAGGTTTTAACCTATAATGGCATAAAATGTGCATAATCCAATATCCGAGGTTTTAAAAACCTCTGAGGTATTTTTTTCAACTGCAAATTCATGTATTATATTTTCATTGTGAAGTATACTGAACGCATTTCTTTGGCCGTGAAAATGAAAATGGGCCAATAAGTGATTAAATTGTTTATAATGAAAACTTTCATTTTTCATTTTTCATTAGTATATTCACGTCAAACCCGATTGGGAGGAAATCAACAAAAAATGAACCGACAACTCATCCAAGGCCTTTTGACATCGCTAGTCATTTATCCAATGACGAGCGTAGCGGCCTTACACACATTTACAGCCCACGAAGTTGCCAGCTTTGAATGGGGCACTGAAGCGGAGCAAATTGCCCTGACTCAAGCACCGGCCAACAATTTTGGGCCGCCAAGCGTTCTCGTGGACGAAACTGGCCGCTCACTCTACCTGCTTGACTCCGAAAACCAACGCATTTTGGTATTCAACACCACAAATAATACCTTTTCGTCAATTTGGCTATCGTCAATTCCGCTTTCCCCAAAACAGGCCTCTTCCTCAGCGCCACTTTCTCCAAAAAACGCGGATGACTTATGCGTGATGGATGATGGCATGCACTTTTATCTGCTGTTCAGCCGAAATCAAAAGGTTATCCTCTATAACCGAACCGGAAAAGTTATCCGAACCTATCCCATCGGAAACGACATCATTCCCATCGGCATTCGCTGCCATAAAGAAAATGGGCTGGTTTTTGAAGCGTTTGACGGCCAGTTTTACCATCAATATGACAACAAAGCGCTTGTGCAGATTCCGATAGGGAAATATGCCTTTCACGTCGAACGACACAACGACTCACAAGGCACGATTTGGCTCCACAACAATGAAACCGAGCTTGGCGGAGAAATTTCGGTCAAAAGCCAGACGGGTTTACTCAAAACCATCAACTTCATCGGGCTTGATAAAGACAAAAACATTTACCTCAGCGTCGAAGAAGTGGTTGGTGAAGAGTCACTGACTGAAAACTCCAAAGCCGAAAATGTGCGGAGATTTCTACGCAAATACACCCCAAAAGGAGAATTGCTTGCCCAAGTTCAATTGCCGTATAGTCTTTATGCTTACACCTATCAAGACTTAGCCGTCACACCTTCGGGAGACGTGTTTCAAATTGTGCCACTCAAAGACAGCTTTGAAGTGGTTAAATGGCGTTCTGGCGTTCAAACCAAGAGGCGTTCTGCGAATTCTCACAAGCTCTCACAAAAATTGTTTTCTTACACAGAAAGCCAGTCGAAAGATTTTCATCCGTCTGAGACAGACGACGGGGTTGCTCAACAGAAATCGGATCGTCCAAAGCAACGAGGCTACCGCAAATCGCTGAGTCGTAAACAAATCATTCGCCAAGCGAGAGCTTATGCCAATCACCGATTTAAGGTGAGAAGCGCCAATATCACCCCTCGGCGGGGCACTCGTTATGGCAGAAAACGGGTCATTACCCCCATTCGGAGACGCGGTTCTTACCGAGGAATTCCGTATAAATGGGGCGGAAATAACAGCATCGCTTCCTTCAAGGCTGGATTGCGGGCCGGCAAAAAAGCCGGGGATAAATGTACCGCCAAAAATCGAAGATGTCGGGGAAAATATTTTGGAAGTTCTCGCGCTGTAGGTGTCGATTGTTCTGGCTTGATTTCTCAAGTCTGGGGCTTAGAGAAAAAATACGGTACCAGTCGTTTACCGCGGATATCAGCTCGGATATCAAAGAACAAATTACGGCCAGGTGACATTCTGAACAAACCAGGACACGTCATGTTGTTTTCCCATAAAAACCGGCGTGGTCGTTTCTGTGTTTATGAAGCGTCTGCTAGGGATTGGAAAGTGGCCGCACGTTGCTACTCCCGCTCTCAAATCCGGGAATATAGGGCTTATCGTTACAACCGCGCCCATTCTTCCAATAAAAGGCCCGCTAAGTTATATGTTTACGGTAGTACTTCCCTCGCCGAAAGGCAGTCAGGTTCTTACACAGCCAAACTTCGTTACTCCGATGGCAGTTCTAAGGAAGTCACCAGCCGTGTTTCTTGGACGGTGAAACGTCCGTATGACAAATCCCGTCCGCCGGCCTATTTCAGTGGCTCAAGACTGCACACGAAATCTGTGAACCGAGATGAAAAAGTGTACGTGAAGGCCTCATACACAGAAAAAGGCAAGAGATTAATTGCCCAAACACCGGTGTTTATTCGCAACACTCGCTCTCAAGGCTGGTGGTGGTGGTAATCAATAAATGAAAAATGAAAAATGAAAAATACTAAGGCATCAAGCAAAAATAACTTCAACATTTATCCAAGATGAAAGGTATACTCAACGTGGCCATAACTTGGATTTCCTGGGGCGCTGCCCCAGGCTATATTAATATCGCCCCGTTGGGGCTTTTCGGTAGTTACTTAAGTTATGAAATGTTTCTCAAAAAGTCCAATTTGTTCCCTTCTTGAGTATATTAAAGGAGCGGAAAATTATTGATAATTTGTGTAAGTTATTTTTGCTCAGTGCCTAAGGTGTCTTTCCAACGCGTTTTTTTAGACGGAACGTACTTCAAATCGATGAAAATAACAACCGGAAATTTTCATAAAATTAGGATAAAAATTATCGACTTATCATCTAATCACTCCGTTTTCATTTTTCCGTTTTCATTTTTCATTAAGATAGGGGCCAGGTTGGCGAATTGATTTGATTGAAGGCCCTATCTCCAGGGGCGTTGCCCCTGGCTTGGTACTTATAATTAAAAAATCCGATGTCTTTAAGACATCGGATTTTTAGCAAAAAAGCGACTGATCATTGATAACTGATCACTGATCACTGATACAAGGAAACCGCAAATGCAAAAAAATGCTCTCGCCATTCTCTGCGGCATTATAGTCGCAATCACTCCGCTGATGGCATTCTCGGCAGAGCCGCCAGACATTGACATCAAATACCTCTACCGTCACGAAGGCAGCAAGCAATTCAAGATATTAACGGAAGGGAGTATTTTATACTCTGGCGACTTCTACAAAATCCTTTTCGCTCCCGCCACCACCGAAAAAACCGACATTTACGTGTACGTTTTTCAGACAGACTCTTCCGACAACATCTATCGGCTGTTTCCAATGAAAAGCTTCGCGGGTGTCACGGTGAACAATTTCAATCCGGTGCAACCTGGCATCACGCGCTACATTCCTGCCAAAAAAAAAGCGTTTTTCCTAGACGAACAAATCGGCAAAGAACAGATTTACTTTCTTGCCACCCGACAACCGGATACCGAACTCGAAAACCAATATCAACAAGTTCTCCTAGCACGAAGCGAACAAAACCCAGAAAAAATCCAATCGGCTCAGGAAACGCTACGACAACGTTTGAAAGCATGCGAAGGCTGCGTGAATGTGCTGAAATTCTTACATCGGTAGGTAGTCCTGCTGCAATCAATCTGGGTGATTGGTAGGGTAGGCAAAAAAGGGGGTGTCCCACTTGCCCTACTTAAGTTTCAATCAAGGGCCATCAATCAAATCAAGTGAATCAATTTCACAACATGGCCCCCAACCGCAAGTTCGATAAAACCTTGGTTTTTTTGTGAAAGCACATTTTAAAAAAACTGACCAAATCAATTTTAAAACCTGGCCCCCAAAATAAACCTTGAAGTTTGAGCGGCAAGACTTTGTTATCGATAGTAGGACGACTGGGACACACCCGAAAAAAGGTATGTCCCACTTATCCTACAGACTTTGAATTGTCTTGTCGCTCAATTGGTAAGGTTTCTTTGGAAGGCCCTGTTTTAAAATTGATTTGGTAAGCTTTTGTTACTGGCTTACCATACCAACGTGTCTAAAACC
>Ga0190345_1000209_pt1 | contig 19309 bp, 22 predicted proteins | sample 48721334_MG_FD_161674 | JGI IMG/M metagenome (GOLD analysis project Ga0190345, IMG submission 161674) | Hydrothermal vent microbial mat bacterial communities from Southern Trench, Guaymas Basin, Mexico - 4872-13-3-4_MG | ecosystem: Environmental > Aquatic > Marine > Hydrothermal vents >...
AAATTAATTTTTTGCTCCAAAACATTTATAATCTATTTGTTACACTAAGTTATTATGGCGCTATATTTTATTACCGGAAACAAAAATAAGTTTTCAGAAGTCAGCGCAATTCTTCCAAACGTTGAACAGCTTAATATTGATTTGCCAGAGATTCAGGATATTGACGCAAAAGAGATTATCAAGGCAAAACTTTTGGAAGCTTTAAATCATAAACAAGCCGAATTTATAGTTGAAGACACTTCCTTATATTTTGATTGTCTTAATGGCTTGCCCGGCCCATTGATTAAGTGGTTTATGAAAACAATCGGAAATGACGGTTTGTTTAATGTTGTTGAAAAATTGGGAAATAATAAAGCCCAAGCCAAAATAATTATAGGGTACGCCAAAAGCGCTGATGAGATTTATTATTTCGAAGGTTCTATCAAAGGCACGATTATCTCACCCGTTGGAAAGTCTGGTTTTGGCTGGGATCCAATTTTTCAACCAGATGGATTTTCCAAAAGTTTTGCTGAGCTGACACAGGCAGAAAAAAACGAAATAAGTATGAGAAGAATTGCGCTTAACAAATTAAAGGAATTCATGGAGGCAAAAAATTAACTCTCGCCAGCCCTTCGGGATATTGCACTCTGGCTAGGTGCTATTGCCCTCACTTAACACGGGATAAAAGATTACGAAACCTTGCAGGTTTCTTCGTCCAAATTTGATTTTCCAGCTCTGTTCCGCCTTCGGCTTTACGAGGGAAAATCAAACTTCATTAAATCCCGATGTTATACGTAATTCCATCGCACGCCCTTAGAAGCGAAATGTTTTTAAATATTTTGGAGGTCTAAATTATGAATATGAGAAAAAGTGAAATAATTATCCTGGGAATAATCCTACTTTCTTTTGTTATCAGTATTTGTTTCTATCCTCAGGTGCCCGAGAAAATAGCTTCGCATTGGAATATCCAGGGACAAGTAGATGGGTATATGTCGAAATTCTGGGGATTATTTTTGATACCTTTTGTTTTTGTTGGACTCGCTTTGCTTTTCAATACTATCCCCAAAATAGATCCCTTGAAAGCAAATATTGAAAAATCTAGAAAATATTATGATGGATTTATCATTTTGTTTTTTATCTTCATGCTTTCAATTCACTTTCAAATAATTCTCTGGAATATTGGAATCAAAATAAGTTCTAATGTAATTCTTCCAATTGGTATCGGAATTTTGTTTTTCTATGTTGGCATTCTTTGTGAAAATATAAAAAGAAATTGGTTTATTGGAATTAGAACTCCTTGGACTTTAAGCAATGATGTAGTCTGGGATAAGACACATAAAATCGGTGGAAAGTTATTTAAGATTGCTGGGGTAATTGTTCTTTTTGGAATCTTCTTCCAGAAGTACATCTTATTTTTCATTCTTACTCCAGTGATTTTAGTCGCTGCCTATACGATTATTTATTCGTATATTGAATATCAAAAGGAGAAGAAATGACGGCGTGCGAGGGAACTTTTTTGCTTCGCTCGAACCCTTCGGGGCGTATAATAGCGGATAAAAGAGAAATCAAAGATTTCCCCAAATTGCCTTCGGCAACTTCTCATATCCGCAAACGTTATACGCAATCAGAAGTCGGCTTTCCTCCAACCTCCCACCCTTAGGGGAGCACGCACAAAAAGAAAGTTTAATAATAATGCATTATAATTAAATGTCTATGACACAAAAGGTTCCAAGAGTCAAGTTTATTATCGCTCCTTTGAATGAAACACGCAATATCATTTATCGTTATCTTACAGAAGGATATCTTCAAAGTTGGCGCGATATGATCTATAGAGAGTACCCTAAATTAAAAGAAAAACTAAAGAATATCATGAATAATAAAATTAGAAAGAAAGTTATATACGAATTCTTTGAAGAGCCTTTCAAAAATAAAAAACCGCTTTTAGAGAAGAAAACTAAAGATTTTCAGAGCGAATGGAACAAAATCAATGATGATATAATGAAGGCTTTGTCGGAAATCGTTGAGACTGATTGGCCCAAGAAAGATAAAGAATTTATTGCAAGAGTTACTTTAAATTATATTTGTACCTGCAACATAAAAAAGAGGATTTTTGATGTTTTCTATAAGCAAAGCTTTCAAGAAATGAAGGAAACTTGTATTCATGAAATATCACACTTTATATATTATGAAAAGTGGAAACAGATTTTTCCAAAGACCAAAGAAAAAGAATTTGAGCCACCACATTTGGTTTGGCATTTGCTTGAAATGGTTCCGGGAATTATTCTTAATGATAAAAAGATTCAGAGAATATTTAAAAATAAATTTGAATCTTATGAAGAGTATAGGAAATTAAAGATAAACGGAAGACCAATTTTATCCTATATCCAAAAATTTTATGATAAAAGAAAGAATTTTGAAGATTTTTTAAAGAAATCATATGAATTTATTCAAAAGCATGAAAAAGAAATAAAAATAATTTAGCGCGCGCTCCCACTACCACCGACTTCTGACTTTCTCGCTACGCTCGAACCACGTCCTGCGGACTTTCGCCTAACAGCTCAGGGCGTTGAACAGCGATTATCTGGGATTTTCCTGTGAAAAATCCCCAAATTCTGACTTCGTCAGAACTTCAGATAATCACATATGTTAGTTTCAATTGAGTTTAAGTTTTTTCTTTTTGGAAAAGAAACAAAAGGAGAATTCCAGTGCTACGCACATTTACACTCTCTACGGTCGAACCAATATAAAACTTTGAATAATTATTCCCAAAATAAATATTTCATTTATTTTCCAACTACTGCATTTATAAGCATGATTATCGATGCTAATAGTGTTGTTATTGCAAAAAGTAATTTTAATTTTTCTGATTTTGTTTTAAGCGCAATTTTGCTTCCAATCAGACCACCTATAGCAGCAGCAATCGCAGGAATTATTGCTTGTAAAATATTGAAATTTCCATTCATTATATGTCCTATGAAACCCATTAATGCAGTAATTGCTACAAGCATGGTTGATGTACCTACCGCTATTTTCATTGGAACATTAAATAAAATCACCATTAAAGGCACTAAGAATGAACCGCCTGAAACACTTACCATACCTGCACCAAATCCAATAACAAAGATAATTGGAATTGCAAACTTTAAATCTATCTGCACTTTTGTAGGTTCCATATTATCTAATTTATTTTTTAATTCAATATTCCAAATTAAGAATCCTGATTTATCAACATATTTAGTTGCCTTTTTTGGTCTAAGCATCACAATTGCCGCAACTAGCAAGAAAAATGAAAAAATAAATTTTAATATTTTTCCACTTAAATAATAAGAGAAAAATCCGCCTAAAAAAGCGGAAATCGCAGTTAAAGATCCAATAATTAAAACTAATTTCCATTCAACTATTTTTTTCTTTCCAAAAACAAATGTAGCAAAAATTGAAGATATGAACAATATAAATTGTCCAGTAGTCGCAGCTCCCTGCATTGAAAATCCTGCAAAAACTAAAGTCAAAACATAAAAATTTCCACCGCCTCTCCCGGTCATGGTCATTAATATGGCAATTGCAAAAATTATTAAAGAAATGATGCCAATATGCATACTATTTATTTTTTATTTTTTTTAATAATTTTCCGGGTTTAAATTCTTCAGTTATCTCATTATAACCACCTCCAATGATTCTTACATTTTCAAATCCTTTTCTTCTTAAATATGCATAAACAATGGAAGATCTTATGCCACTTGAACAAAAAATTCCAACTATTTTGTCTTTAGGTATTTCATCAAATCGATCGGGAATTTCTGTAATAGGAATATGAATAACTGGCATGTGATAGATAAGATTAAAGGATAATGTGTTATATTCTTCTTTTGATCTTACGTCCAAAAATATTCCATTTTCAGAAGAAAGATGCACACTGGATTTTATTGTATGTTTTCCGCTGCCGAAAAACTCAAAATCCATTGATTTTAAAATTTGATCGTATTTCTTCATAAATTTGAAATTAAAAAATTATTTAAAAGTGAAGCGTATTTTTTGACCGTTTCTTTGTTTGACCAGTAAATTATTTTTCTGCCTTCTTGCCTTGATTCAATTAAGTCAAAATCTTTAAGCGTTTTAAGATGATGGGAGGTAAGATTTTGCGATAAATCAAGATTTTTCCAAATTTCACAAACACATTGTTCGCCATGACGCAAAAAACAAAGTATCTTTAAACGATTTGGTTCATTGATAATCTTTAAAAATTCAATAACCTTTTGAAAATCTTCTTTAGATTTAGAATCGTTTTGACAATAAGGGATATGCTTCATAATTCAAATAATATTATATCAATTTATATTGATATGTTATCAAAGATAATACTTTTAGTCAAATTTTTTAATAAGGAGTTTTAGGCTTTTGGAATTTACCATTTAATTCCCCTTTTCCCAAAGCCAAAACAAAAAACAAATTTATAAATATTGAATAAAGGCCTATCAAAATGAATTTAATTGAAAAATGTTTTTTGAATTCGCTTCTTTCAGTCGCGTCTCGTTGTGCTCTCGCCTTTGCTATTGCTATGGCTCGGGGCGTATAACACAGCATAACAAGTTTAGGACTCGGTTTGCCTCTTACTCCAATTGTTCGTTCATTTAAGCGGTGGGACTCCGCCTAATTATACTGCCACGCTCACTTCGCAACTTCTGTTATGCTGAAACATTAGGTGACATATTACTCACCGATTTTGCTGAGAAATTTATTTAAAAATGGGCACTGGTAGGAGATTAGGTTGGTGGGTTACTTGATTTTAAGCTAAGGATAAACTAAAATAGGGATGTTTTTACTTCTAAGAGAGAAAAACGGCTAAATTTTAATTTATCTTACGCTTATGTCTAAAAAAATTTCTGTCCAAAATGCAATCCGTCAGATATTATTAAATACGGATTCAAGCATCTTCAAGTTTTTACTAAACTGGGCTGGCAGACAAAAATTTATCAAAGGTATCTCTGCCGCAATTGCAATCATATCTGGCATAACGCAAGCAATGATCTTATCGGTATGTTTGATGTAGAAATTATTGAACAAGCGACATTTATGTATTTGCGTTCTATTTCTTTAAATAGCGTTTCGTCTATTCTTGGAAGCTGGTTTCATAAGAATATTTTTTCCAAAGATACTCTAATAACTCATATTGAAGAACTAACAGAACAGCTGCCCAGCCATTTTCAAATCACAGAATGGTTAAAACCGGCTCGTTCCGGCTATTGCGCTTTAGACGGCACCTGGTTGAAATACAGGGGAAAAGATCTTGTTCTTTTAATTCTCTTTGATGTTAAAACGCTGGATATTATTAACTGGAGAATCGCCTTGAAAGAAACAGAGAAGTCGTATGGCAAATTATTAAAAGAAGTCAAAGATGAAATTAGCCCTAACCTTAAAGGTTTTTTCTGCGACGGCGATCCTGGATTATTGAAAGCGTTAAAAACATTATTTCCTCAAGCTCCTATTCAACTATGCGTCTTTCATAAATATTCCAGAGCGGGACAGATAATTCCGTTTGTCAGAATTAAGAACGATACGGATAGAGAAATTAAAAGATTGACAGAAAAAGTGTTGTTTGCCGAAAGCAAACAAGAAGCCATTAACAGTTTAGATAAATTGCAAAGGTGCGCTCAAGAACATCAAAAGCATGAAAAGTTGAAAGAGTTAATTGGCGTTCTGAAGCGCAACTTTGATTTACTGCTGACCCATTTTGATAATCCTGAAATGAGCCCTTACAGCAATGTTTTAGAAGGATTTAATTATATTGTGAAAAGAAAAGTCAAACTGATGAAAGGATTTAAGAAGCCGATCAATATCAAGAGATGGATTAAATTAATTATGCTGGATTGGAGATTTCATTATCTTGTTGAATCGCAATTTAAGAAGAGAAGAAACAAATCGCCGTTGGAATTATCTGATTGCAATCTTCCTAAAATTTATAACTGGATGAGTTTTATTAGAGAGAATTATCCTAACCCACCAACCTAATCTCCTACCAGTGCCGAAAAATGTGATATAATTTGATTATGATAAATAAAGAAACAATCAAAGAATTTTTGAAGCCAGATTGGAGAAAGATTGTTTTAACAATTGTAATAACAATTCTTTCTTATATTCCATATACTTCTGTCCAGTATCCTGGAAGAGGAGAAGGTTATTATTTCATTTCTAGTTATTTTTGGGAATTTGTATCACACCACATTGTTCCTCTCTTTGTTGGTGTTATATCAGAAAGTCTTATTTCCTTTCTAGTTCTTATGATACTTGCTTGGATAGCGCACATCATGTGTTTTTATCTGTTATCTTCTTTAATTATCTTTATCTATGATAAATTTAGAAGTAAGAAACAATAATCGCAAAATCATCTGCGTCATACGCAAAATTCCAAAGGAATTTTGGTTTTGATTTCGTCAAAATTTCGTACAGCTCTAATGTTATCGGAAATTGTGGGGCTTTGAAAATATTTATTAATTTCAATATAATTAGGGTCTGCTGATTTTCATCTAATAATTATAAAAGAGATAAATTCAGAAAATATTAAAAAAATAATTCAGCTTGTTTTAACCACTTTTTCAAACCTCTCTCAACTTTTCCCACCCCCCCCTTGTCAGGGAAGAGAATCCAACTTCCTCCCTCAGTCCTCCCTTATCAGAGAGAGAAGGGAAAGAATAATTGGAGAAAATCAGCAGACCTTAATCAATCTAACTCTAATTAATCTAACTAAATTTTATGAACCTAATAGAATTATCGCAAGCAGAAGAACGACTAACTTCCGGACATCGGCTTTGCGCGGGATGCGCCGAGCCGATCAATGTGAAATTTGTTTTGGCGGCGATTAAAGAACCGGTGGTGGTAATAACCGCCACAAGCTGCCTTGAAGTCGCGACGACAATCTATCCCTATACGGCATGGAAAGTTCCCTGGATTCATAACGCTTTTGAAAACGCGGCAGCGACGGCAAGCGGGATTATTGAAGCATACAAAGTTATCCTCAAAAAAAAGCCGTCGGAGCGGCCGAAATGGGCGAAAAATCTTCCTGAAAATATAAAGTTCGTTGTCTTTGGCGGCGATGGAGGCACTTACGATATCGGGCTGCAAAGTTTGTCGGGCGCGCTGGAAAGAGGACACCGGTTTTTGTATGTCTGTTATGACAATGAAGCGTATATGAACACCGGCAATCAAAGATCCGGCGCGACTCCCCGCGGATCGCATACTACAACTTCTCCCGCTGGAGAAGTTCAACAAGGGAAAAAAGAGTTTAAAAAAGATCTAACTGCCATTATAGAAGGGCATCACATTAATTATGTTGCTCAATCGTCAATTTCCAATTTTGCCGATCTCACCAGAAAAGCCGCAAGAGCGCTGGAGATTGATGGGCCGTCATTTATAAATCTCATCAGTCCTTGTCAAAGAAGCTGGGGATTTGACGCGTCAAAAACGGTTCGCGTTGCCGATCTGGCGGTACAGACAAATTTCTGGCCGCTTTATGAAATTGATCACGGGAAGTTTATTTTGAATTACGAGCCGAAAGAAAGAAAACCGATTATTGAATGGCTGAAATCGCAAAAAAGATTCAAGCATTTATTAAAGCCGGAAAATAAAAAAATAGTCCGGGAGATTCAAGAACATGTTGATAATGAGTTCGCGAGAATAAAAAAGAGAGTGGAGGATTGCAAGGGAATGCGATAAAAAGCACTTGTAAAGCAACAAGAATTCAAAACAGGCGTTTTATTTATATCAACTTTAACCGTTTTTTTATCTTCCTGTCAATTTCCTGATTTCCTCTTTGGAAATTCCGCCGATGAAATAAATTACGGGAATGTAAACGGCGGCGCCGATGACGGCGAGGAAAAAAATATTTAGATGGCTGAAATAATAAAGAACCAAAGCCATTAGAAGAGACGCCAAGAGCGCCTTGCGGGAAATCCCAAAAGACGGAATGAATTTTATTGTTTTGTAAATAACGCCAATCATCAGCACCGTTATTAAAAGTTCCGTTGCCATCGTTGTCGCCGCGGCGCCAAAATAGGAATATTTCGGGATAAAAATTATATTGGTGACGACATTAAAAATCATCCCGACAAAATAAATTTGCGCCAAACGCTTTTGCCGATTTGCCGCGATAATGACATTTGAAAAAAGCGCGCCCAGGAATATAAATCCCAGCGCGATTATCAGAATATTCAAGACCAGAGGGGAATCGCGAAATCCCTCATCTGAAAATAGCTTTATAATTTTGTCGGAAGTCATAATCACGCCGAACGCGATCGGGATAAAAGCGATAATCAAAAAATTCAAAGTTCTTTGGACAACCGATTTGAATTTATCCTGATTCGTAAAAATATACTTGCTCATAATCGGCATCGTCAAACCGACAATCATCGCTGGGAAAAAGATCAAGTTTTCCAAAATTTTATACGACAAACCGTAAATTCCAACCGCCTCGCTTGTTTTCATTACGGAAAGAAAAATTGTGTCCAATTTGAAATAAATTAAAACTAAAATTGCGGAAATCGCCAAAGGGTACGATTGGAGCAGCAGCTTCTTCCAAAATCTAAAATCAAATTCCAATTTTATTTTTACATATTTTGAAGCAAAGTACAGAACTAAAAAAAAATTAACAAGAGCGCCAAGAAATATCGCGAAGATAATATGCAAAAATCCGAAATCATTCGCGATAAAATACCAAACAAAAAATAGCTGGGCAACGCGTCCGGCTATTTCAGCAATGGCGACTTTATCCATCGCCAAGCGTTTTTGAAATAATCCCATCAACACCTGAATATTGGAAAGCGTCCAAAACCCAAGCGCGGCAACCGCGATTCCGAATCTGACATTATCGGAATACGGAAATAAAAGAGAGGCGAAATAAGCGAGGCAAAAAATAAAAAGCCCCGCAGTTAGCCGAAGCGTAAAAGCGTTATTGATAATTTTTTTCTCATCGGCGCCCTCACGCGATATCTCGCGGACCACGATTGAATAAAGCCCAAGATCGGCAAAAACCGAAAAGATATAAATAAAAGTAACGACAATGATATAATCCCCAAATCCCTTTTCACCAAGGTATCTGACGATTAAGATCATAATTACAAAAGCAAGGGCTGTTTGAACAACACGAGCCCCTGCGGAAAAAAAAGCGTTATAAGCGATTTTTTGGGTAAGATTAAGATTCATTTAACATGATAACATTTTAACATGACAACATATAACAAATGTTAAAATGCTGTTACTCTTCCACATACTTAATAATCACTCTTCTCATTAAATCATCTCCTGTGCTTTCCGTCGTTAAGTTTTTCCTGCCGGCTATTTCCATATGAATAATTTTTCTTTCATAAGAAGACATTGGCCTTAAAGCGACTGAATTTTTGCTGTAAGAAACTTGATCAGCCATTGTTTCGGCGAGTTTTACTAAAGATTCTTTTTTTTGTTTTTTATAATCGTTAATATCAATGTTAAATTTAATTTCGCTTCCTTTGTTGTTTTCTTCATTTTCGTCTTCAAACATTTTTTTTCTTGCTATAACACCTGTCAAGTGCTGAAGCGACTGCAAGTTTATTCCGTATTGCCCGATTAAAAGATTTGGATGTTCTGTCACCAAACTGACAGTAAAAACTTCCTCTCGCTCATTGCCGATGTTTTCAACTTTTTCCTCCTCTAAAGTTGCTTCAATCCCTATAATATCAAGAAGCTCAGTAATTGTTTCAATTATAATTTTCCAGTTTTTTTCGTTCATGGTTGCGGGTTTTAATTTTTTAAGATTTCTAAACTTTAGCTCCTTTGTAATCTTTTTATTTTTAAGAGACGGAAATTTGTAACTAATAGCAACTGATAGTAATTTATAGTAACTGATAATAATTTGTTGTCTCTTGTAAACAACAATCAGTTACAATAAATCACTATTAGTTACTATAAACTTTTAAAAACAAAAAGGATTGTGAAAGCGCTAAAACTAAAGTTTAGATATTAACTTGCTTTAACTCTCTTCCTTCTTCTCCTTCTTCATTATAATATGCTGCTGGGCAATCGCGAATAAAGTCGTTACCGCCCAATAAAGAGCCAATCCAGAAGGAAAAGTTGTCGCGAAAACAAAAGTCAAAATCGGCATTATATAAATCATTTGTTTTGTCATTGACTGCGCGAAATCTTGTGTTTTTTCCTCGGCTGTTTTTTCTTTATTTTCTTTATCTTCCTCTTTTTCCTTTTCTTCTTTTTTATTGCTCATCAGCATCTTGCTCTGGAAATATTGCAAAGACGCGGCGATAATAGCCAAATATATATTTGTTTCCGACAAATTAATAATGCCAAAAGATACAGCGTCTATGTGCCCCGGATTATGAATAAAAGGGTATAAAACCGACAAACTTTCATCTTTAAATCCGTTGAGAAAAACATGATAAAGGGCTATCAGGATCGGAAATTGGACAAGAAGCGGCAAACATCCGGAAAATGGGTTTACTTTATATTTTTGATATAACTCCATTAATTTTTTCGCCTGCTCTTGTTTGTCATCTTTGTATTTTTTTTGAAGCTCTTTCATTTTCGGTTGTATCTCCTGCAATTTCTTCTGGCTCTTGATTGCCTTGTTGTTTATCGGATAAAAGATGGTTCTCACAAGCAAAGTAAGCAATATTATCGCGATTCCGATATCTTGTCCCGGCACGATATTATAAAAGAGCACCATCAAGTTAAACAGCGGATAGTATAATATTTCGTTGTAAACGAATGATAAAAAATTCATTTATTTCTTATTAAATGGATTAACAGATTAAATTTGTTAATCTGTTAATTTGTTAATAAATATAGAAATTACGCGTTTGCCTGTCATTCCGACCGAGCGACAATAGGAGCGAGTGGAGGAATCTGTAAACGCAAGAATTTGCTTTTAATAGAAATACTTTAAAATAAGCCCTTTATCCGCTCACAGATCCCTCGGCTCCGCTTTTTGTCGCTAACGCTCTAAAGCTCCGCTCGGGATGACAAACTCAAACGCGTAATTCCTAAAATAATTATTTCACCGGATCATATCCTCCTTTAGAAAAAGGATGGCAGCGTAGAATGCGTTTTGCTCCTAAGGAAGCGCCTTTTAATATGCCGTATTTTTCTATTGCTTGATAGGTGTATTCGCTACAAGTTGGCTGAAACCTGCATCCGATAAAAAATAATTTGTTTAAAAAAGAAAAGAAACCATGATCCGCAGATAAGGTTTTTTGGTAAAGTTTGATTGATTTTAAGATAATTTGTTTAAGCACGATAATTGGTAAATAGTAATTGGTAATTGAAATCGGTCGAAAGCTAATTTACAATTTACAAAACTAATCCCGACCTTTTCAACAATTTTTCCACAACTAAATTCACTTCCTCAAAACTTTTGCCGACTATTCCCGCCTTGGAAATAAACACCGCGTCAAATCCAGGTTTTATATTTTTCTGTGTTAATCTAACTGATTCTCTCAATAATCTTTTAACGCGATTGCGCCGCACGGCTTTTTTGGATACCTTTTTACTCACTATAAATCCAAATCTGGAAATTGGCAAACCGTTTTTTGCCGTTTTCAGCGACAAAAAGTTATCGGAAAAATAAAACCCCTTATCAAACACATTTTCAAAGTCCTTTTGTTTTCTTAATCGGAATTCTTTTTTAAACATTGTGTTAAACAGTCAATTTTTTTCTTCCCTTTTTCCTGCGCGCGGACAAAACTCTTCTCCCTCCGGGAGTTTGCATTCTCGCTTTAAATCCATGTTCTCGTTTTCTTTTTTTCTTCTTTGGCTGATATGTTCTTTTCATTTTTCTAATATAACTTTATTTAAACTACGAATAGTATAATACGGTTTTTGCGGTTAGTCAACAAAAATTTTGTCATTCCTGCAGATATTTAAGGGATGAAACCAGAGATTGATTTCACAATTTTTTATTTTGTAAACGCTTTTTTATGGTCTACTGATTTTCTTTAATTATCTCTCCTCTCCCCTTGACAAGGGAAACCGAGTGGGATTGGGTTCTTCTCCTTGATAAGAGGAGCTGGGGGGCAAGAGGGGTTTGAAAAAGCGGCTAAAACAAACTGAATTATTTTTTTAATATTTTCTGAATCTATCTCTTTTTATAAAAAATAAATGAAAATTAGCAGACCCTGCATAACAACACAAATCAAATCTTAAACTCAATCACATCTCCGTCCTGTACGATGTATTCTTTCCCTTCTGTTCTTAATTTTCCTTGATCAATCGCGTTTTGCCAGGAGCCGGCATCTAATAATTCTCGCCAGTTAATTATATTCGCTTTGATAAATTTCTTTTCAAAATCGCTATGAATCGCGCTGCCGGCTTGCGGCGCGGTGGAATTTTTTTTGACGGTCCAGGCGCGCGTTTCTTTTTCGCCAGTTGTCAGAAAAGTGATCAGGTTTAATAATTTATAACATTTTGTTATAAGCTCGCTCAAACTTGAAATATTTTCGTCTAATTCAGTTTCTTTTCTGAATTCTTCAGCTTCATCTTCTGAAAGTTCTAAAAGATCCAATTCAAACTTAATCGGCAAAAATATTTTATTTTCTATACCTCCTCTAATTTCTCCTAAAAAGGGAAGAATCCTACCCTCTTTAACTTCCTCTTTGCGAAGGGGAAGAACCTGACGCTCTTCCCCCTTTAAGGAGGGATTGAGAGGGGTTGATCGGGGGAGAATAAGTTCCTTTTTCGGCAGAAATTTTTCTATATCTATTTTCTGATTTTCATTGACATTAACGATATACAAAATCGGCTTATTGGTCAAAAGCTGAAGCTCTTTGGCGGCATCCCTTTCGTTTTTATCAAGCTTTACATTGTTTGCCATTTTTTCATTTTCCAGAGCCGCTTTGTATTTTTCCAAAACATTCTTCAACAAGATAGCTTCTTTATCTCCCGATTTTGCCTCTTTTCCCGCTTTAACTAATCTCTTGTCCACTGTTTCTAAGTCAGCCAAAATGAGCTCTAAGTTTATTGTTTCCAGATCACTTTTTGGATCTATTTTATCGTCAATATGAGCGATATTTCCGTTTTCAAAACCGCGGACAATATGGACGATCATATCAACCTCTCTAATATTGGCAAGAAATTTATTTCCCAGACCTTCGCCTTTATGCGCACCTTTAACAAGACCGGCAATATCAACAAATTCAATCGCGGTTGGGATTATTTTTTTGCTCTTGGAAAGCGCGGCTAATTTCTCCAACCGCTCATCCGGCACTTTGACAATACCGACATTTGGATCAATTGTGCAGAACGGATAATTGGAAATGTCTATTTCTTTTTTGGTTAACGCTTTAAATAAAGTGGACTTGCCGACATTCGGCAGACCCACTATTCCCACTGAAAGTGACATGGTATTTGATTTAGAATATTTGAAATATATAAAATTTCTTCACTTTTTGTCATTCTGAACTTGTTTCAGAATCTTTGTTGCTTTAGATTTAATCTATATTTAATTCAATAAAGGGAATTTTAGCATAGGTTTAATTTATTTTTTATAACGCTGGAGAGATTATATTGCGCGTATTTCAAACGAAGGCGAACAAACGCTTGTTCGCCTTCGTTTGAAATACTTATTGTGTTTTCAATTTAGCAAAAACATTTTATGCTTTGTAGATTTAATTAGTGGTAAGAGAGAATAGATTCTGAACCGGACCTGCGCTGAATTTAGTTCAACATTCAGAATGAAAGAATTGAAACGAAGAAGTCCTAATATAGTTATTTCATTGCTTAAATCCTACCAAACTGCAAACAAAAAGTCAATTTAAAAAGAAGGGACCATAGATTAATATAAAACGATTTTCTTATCAAATAATATTCTTGACTCTAGAGAAGAATAATAGTTCCTTCCCTTCTTAGAAAATCCTGTCTGTCTGTCAGGCAGGCAGGATTAGGTGGGATACTTGAAGAATCGCAGAATTACAACCTAAAAATAAAAAAGTTGAAGTGTCTTCTGACTTTCTTTTATGATTACTGACGAAGAAGTGATTCAAGCCGCAGTTGCGGCTAACGCGCATGAGTTTATCCAAAAGTTTCCTGATGGCTACGAGCAATTGGTAGGAGAACGAGGAATCAAACTCTCCGCCGGGCAAAAACAGCGCATTGCTATCGCTAGAGCAATAATCAGGAATCCAAAAATTCTGATATTAGATGAAGCAACATCGGCTCTTGATTCCAAGTCGGAAAAATTGGTGCAAGAAGCGTTAGGCAAGTTGATCAAAGGAAAGACGACATTTATAATCGCGCACCGGCTTAGCACGATTAGAAACGCGAACAAGATTTTGGTCTTGAATAATGGAAGGATTGCTGAACAAGGAACACACAAAGAACTGTTGACCGAAGGAGTATATTATAAAGAACTATATAATCTCCAAAAACTTTGAGGAATCTTTTTAAATGGTTCCTTTTTTTATTTTTTAAAATTCTCGTATAAAAAATCAAGATTTTTTAAAGAGAAAAAATAAAACAGTATGGTAATATGTATTATCATATTGTTATAAGAGACGATTAGTCGGATTACTGCTCGTTATCGCGCGCCAGCTTTGCGCCGCGACCGTTCGTGCTTCTCGTTCTGCAATTTACACATTCAACCTGTATTGCTGTCGCGAGGCACATTCTCGCGATAGCAATAAGGGGGATTTTTTTAATTGACAGAAACCTTTTTGTGTAATAGTATTTAGAAAAACATAGGAGGTAAATTAAATAGTAAATGAAATGTTGGTGACAGCTACCAGAGAAATCATCAAAGAAATATTCGGAAAAAGCTTAAGCCCTGAACAAGTAGTCATTGCCTTTATGGCGATAGGACTATTTTTACTTGTTTATGGTTTCATAAGCGAGTATTTAAAAGAGAGAAGATCAAGAAGGAGTTTAGATGAACTGCTTCTTGAGTAATTTCTGGGGAGTATTTGTCATTTGGGCAATCCTTACAGCAGGATGGTTATATAACCGATACTTCAAAAACAGACAAAGAAAAAAGGAGGAATACTATTGTTGAATGAGACAGTCAACTCTACTCTCAATGTCACTGCTAATGTCACTGCGACTGCAACAACAATGAGCGAAGTCCAAACAGGGCAAGCTCTGATTGCCATCGCAATACTGTGCATCTTGACATACCTTATCCTAAAACAAAACAAAGACAATTAAGGAATAAAGATTCCTTATTTTTTTTTGCCTAAAATTTTTGAGAGTGTATAATGGATATAATGTTGAATATTGGATATTGTCAATTATTAAAAAAATAATTCAGTTTGTTTTAGCTACTTTTTTAAATTTCTCAACCTCCTATCTCCCCTTGTCAGGGAAGGAAGGAGAATCCAGCCCTTCCAGTCTCCTCCTTTGTTAGGAGGGAAGGAAGGAATAATTGGAGAAAATCAGCAAACCTTAATTACAGTTTTATGAAAAACTATGCCTTTAGGGTCTGTTTGAAAATAGGCAGAATGGAATCTTGCGCAACCGTTTTGAAACTCTGAAGGATAAATTTCGAAGTGTTTGAAAAATTTATTTTGTTTTCTAAAATACGAGAAGGAAATCTTCCTCATTTCCTCTTTCACAAAGAATAAAGTGGTTAAATTGCGTATGACTCTGGATTTAATTCGTTAATTCTTTAATTCGTTAATAAATAACCTATTAATTTAAACACATCTCGGAAATCTCCCTAATTCCCTTTTTCAAATGACAATTAAAGTAGAAACAATTAAATTGCGTATGGACCTTTATTTTAAATAAATCCATTAGCAGAAAGAAATTACGATAATATGATTAAGATAAAAAATATAAACTGGAGTAAACTGCACATCTATTTCTTTTATTTGTTCCTTTTTTCAATCCCCTTTCAAACTAGAAAGGTTTTCCTAACGCAATATTCATTTTACAGCAGCGCTTTTACCGAATACACCACTTTTTTCATTTACGCCTCTGATATATTTTTAATTTTAACGCTGTTTTTTTGGCTCGTTTTTGGTGGACACAAAACAAAATTTAATAGAAATTCCTTACTGCGCAAAATTTGGCTGTTTTTATTTGCGTTTATCATTTGGTTAATTATCAGCGCGATCATTAGTGAAGTTCTTCCTTTTATAGGGAAAGATAGAGGAGGTAATGAATACTTAGAAATAAACGCGTTTCAGATTATTAAATTTATTGAGCTATTTTTATTGTTGATATACATTTATTTCAATCTAACAAACAAAAAAACGCTATTGACGAGCTTATTTGTAATTTCTCTGACTGGGTTTTTGCAAAGTTTAATTGCGATTTACCAATTTATTTTTCAGCAATCACTGTTTAATTTACCAATTTTGGCTAAGATTACAGGAGAAACGACTATTGGTCCGCAAATTTCGGGAATTGCGAAAATAGTTGTGGATAGCAAAAAAATGGTTAGAGCGTACGGCACATTCCCTCATTCTAATGTTTTAGGCGGTTTTTTGATTTTTTCTATCATAATAAGCGTATATTTACTTTTAGAACACAAATATACTCTTTTGTCAAGGTACAAATCGGATTACATACAATTTTATAACACAAAACTTAAAAAAAGTCAAATATATATTGCTATCTCTTTATTATGGATAATAGCTATTTTTGTCCAAATTACAGCGCTATTGTTCACATTTTCAAGATCAGCATGGACCGGATTTGTGATTTCTGTGGCGGTGTTGTTATTTCTGCTATATAGAATCTGCTGATTTTCTCTAATTATCTTTTTTTTCTTTCCCTTAACAAAAAAGGAGGGCTGAGAGGGGTTGGGATCCTTCCCCTGATAAGAGAGGATTGAGGAAGGTTGAGGAGTTTGAAAAAGCAGTTAAAACAAGCTAAATTATTTTTTTAATATTTTCTGAATCTATCTCTTTTTATAAAAAATAGTTTGAATTACAAAACTTCTTCCCTTGTACAAGGGGATACTGGGAGGGGTTGGAAAACTGGCTATTATCTCCAACCACCTCTAACCTCTCCTTGTCTAAGGAGGAAAATAAACTGTATTTCGTAATTCAAAGAAAAATAGATGAAAATCAGCGAACCCTAATATATTAAGCATTTTGGCAATGTTTCACGTGAAACAATTTTACATACTATAAAAAATAGTGTAAAAAGTTAGTTATAATTCTCAAATTGTTTCACGTGAAACATTATTTGTAAGATATATTTTTAGCTTACCACAAATAGGCAAGACCTGTTAACTCTTTTATATCATTATGAATATCTACCATAAATTACGAAATAGCATTCTTTGTCATTTCAAACGAAGTGATAATGAAGAGAGGAATCCCTTAAACAGTATGAATCTCAGTCATAATATTAAAAAGATTCCTCGCCGGAGCTTTCCCCGTTGGATAATGGGGGCTTGGAATAACACGAAGAAAAGATATTTTGTAATTCAAGGCATAAAAAACAAAATAATTAAAAAAATGCTTAAAATTGTTTCACGTGAAACAATTTTAAATAATACAAAAAATAATAAAAACAATTATATCCCCAATAATGTTTCACGTGAAACAATTCCATGCAAAATAAAAAATAATAAAGATAAAAAAAGCTGTATCCTCAATAATGTTTCACGTGAAACATTCCTAAATTTTAAAAGGAAGTTGAATTGTTATCTTTTGGCTATTTTTGCCGCCTTTTTGTTTATCGGTTTTTTTGATCATTATTTTTGGACATTACAACAAGGAAAATTGATTTTTTGGCTTGTTTTAGGGATGTTATTGATAGATATAAGATTTAAAGTAAAAAATAATTAAGTTCTGCTAATTTTATCCAATTATTCCTCCTCTTAGACAAGGGGAGGATAGAGGAGGTTTAAAAAAGCAACTAAAACAAGCTAAATTATTTTTTAAAATATTTCTGAATTTATCTCTTTTTATAAAAAATAGAAGAAAATTAGCAGATCATAGTTATAATTCCCAGATTGTTTCACGTGAAACAATTCCATGCAAAATAAAAAATAATGAAGATAAAAAAACTATATCCTTAATAATGTTTCACGTGAAACAATTTATAAATAATTTACTTTTTGTATTATTTTGCAATACCACAAATTTATGTGTTTGCAGTACACTCCCTCTAACTCCCCCCTAAAAAGAGGGAAACCTGCGCTCCCCCATACAGGATGTCTAACAACTAAGAATTTTTAATTTTCAAAAAAGTGCCTGTGCTAAAATAAGCCAAAAAGTTTTCAGTTATCTTCAAATTACAATACAATTTGAGTAATTTGTATACTTTTTAGACATTCAGTAAAAGACAAATTTCGAAGTGTTTAAGAAATTTATTTTGTTTTCTAAAATACGAGAAGAAAATTCCTCCTGTTCCCCCTTTTACAAAGAGGGAGACGGCTAAATTGTGTATGACTCGGATTTAATTCGTTAATCCGTTAGTTCCTTTGAATTACGAAATACAGTTTATTTTCCTCCTTAGACAAGGAGAGGTTAGAGGTGGTTGGAGATAATAGCCAGTTTTCCAACCCCTCCCAGTATTCCCTTGTCTAAAGGGAGGAGTTTCGTAATTCAAAGTAATTCTTTAATCCGTTAATAAATAATCTGTTAATTTAAATACATCTCGGAAATCTCCCTAACCTCTTTTTTCAAGAAAAGGGAATGATTGGAGAAAATCAACAGACTCTAACTATCAGAATGAAACATTACATCAGAAAAAGTATCAGAAAAAACTGGGAAATAACTGTTATTTCAGCGCTTTCTGTGATTTTGATCATTGCCTATTTTCCGCTTATAAACAGCAGATTAACAGAAAATACTGGCTTTGGCATTAATTATGGATCTGATAATCGCGCTTTATCCGATAGAATTTTTTATAATAATGTTTCACGTGAAACAATTTCTCATAATTTTATAGTCGGATCCGGACCGGGCACCTTTATTTTCCAAATTGATGGCTATTCAGAAAACAGTAATATATTGCCAAAAAATTCGGATACTTTGCCTAAACAAAAGCAATATGACATCATATCTTCTTCAAAATATCCTGTTAGGTCTAATTTAGAGCATTGGGAATATCAGCCGGTTCATAATATTTATTTATTAGTTTGCTCGGAAATTGGAATAGTCGGATTTGTCGTTTTTTGCCTTATAATTATGGAAATTGCGTCAAATAGCGTTAATCTAATAAGAAAAACAACTAAAACTAAGAATTTTTAAGAATTGTTTCACGTGAAACAATTTCTATCCTTAAATTCTATTCCAAAGTGCAACATTTTTAGAGAAAATTATTTCTCGTAGAACACTTCGTAAGGAGTTGAATAGTTAAGTCTCTTTCTTGGTCTATTATTGATGAGGCGATATGCTTTGTCAAT
>Ga0190345_1000227_pt1 | contig 18612 bp, 4 predicted proteins | sample 48721334_MG_FD_161674 | JGI IMG/M metagenome (GOLD analysis project Ga0190345, IMG submission 161674) | Hydrothermal vent microbial mat bacterial communities from Southern Trench, Guaymas Basin, Mexico - 4872-13-3-4_MG | ecosystem: Environmental > Aquatic > Marine > Hydrothermal vents > Microbial...
TTTGCCAGCGTTGACATCCGCATTTTCCGTCTGTCCACAATAACCACACTTGAATTTTTCTTGAGTTGGACGATTATTTCTGTGAACGTATCCACATTCACTACATTCCTGACTTGAATAAGCGGCCTGAACGGTCGCGTAGCGAATATGTTTATAATCAAGTTTTTCCTTTAGCTTTTCCAAAGCCAAGCCTATTTTGGAAGCTTTCAAAATCCGATTCATGCGCCTGGACTTAAACTTCATTCCTTTGATATTCAATCTTTCCAGAACCACTAAACTATCTCTTTCTAAAATTTTAACCAGCTTATTCGTCGCACGTCCTATCTCGTTTCTAACCGTTGCGATTATTTTAGGTGAGCGATAATCAACTTCCGGCTGGCCTTTTTTTCTCAAACAGGTATTAAGTTTCTGCTTCCCTCGTCTTTTCGCCTCAGCTTGATCGACAAGCTTCTTTAACGGATTAGAAAATTGACCAAAGAACTGACCCGTCGAAGCCGTGAAAATATTTTTAATTCCTAAATCAACACCAACCTTTTTACTCAAATCGGCAATCGGTTTCTTTTTATCAATTTCTACCGCTAATGTGGCATACCATTGTCCATCCGTTTTGGAAAGAGTCACACCACCACGTAATTTTCCTTCACCTAAAACTTGTTTGCCATAGTTGTGAATATTAATTGGGACATAAATCGGTTTACCTTTTTCCAAGGTCGAAATTTTTAGCCAATATTCAAAGGTTTTCGTTTTTGAACCTTGAATTTGGATTACATTGACATTGCCTTGTATTTTTATATTTTTTAAGTTCGGTTTATTTTCTCTATTATTAGCATAAAATGACTTCATAATGCCAGCGGCTTGTTGCCAAGCACCTCTTTTATACCTTTCCGATAATTCGGAAGAAAGGGCCGGCAATTTATCATAACCACTGACTGTTTTTAGGTCATTCTCAAAAATGTAATCAATATAACTTTGTACGACAAAAAAATAAGCCTCACCAAGTTTGTTTAACTGGTGTTGTTTCCCAATATTTGCTAATTCAAGTTTGATATTATTAATATATTTTATTAACTTATTATTTTTTTTTAGTTGTCGCCATTTTTGTTTAATTCCTTAATCATTGGTAAGTTTGCCTTCTTTCAATATTTTATTGAGTTTCGGTCTTGAATCATTGAGTCCGGAGCCAATTTCCTTCAGGTTTAAATGAGTTTGCCATCCTTTCGCATTACAAAACGGCATGAGTCTTTCTGATTGTCTTTCCAGATTGTCTTTGTTTTCTGATGAACTTACTTGGGCATATGTAACAATAAACTCAGCTTTTTTATTCTCCAATTCATCAGGAACAATAATGGTACCCGTTTTAAGTTGATAAGCACCGGGAATTTTACCACAACGGTAGTGTTCATAAGCGGTTCGATAATGAATGCTTTTCGCCCATTCCGAAAATTTTCTGTTATTCTAATACCACAGATTCAACTAGAGTCAACTATATTTGTCTATATAATTAATAAAGTTTTATCATATATCATATATCGTTATTATATATCAGCCGAATATTTTGTCGTTTGTAGTAGGCGATTTATCGCCTCATTAAAATAGGACTCAGCCAGATTTATCGACGATCTCCAAGCTAAAGCTTGGACTCCAACCAAAAACACCTTTTAGGGACTCCCTACCGATAAGTGGTGCAAACGAGACGACGAAAGGAGCAACAACTCTCAAGTTTAAATACTATAATTAATCTAAAGTGCAACTAAAATTTTTTTAAATGGTTGTCATACTGGACTGACCAACCCATTGAGACAAGGGCTTCGTCAGACTTATCAATAACCTATTGATTAATAAAGGCTTGATGTCAAAATAAGACGCTCTAATTATAAGTCGTTGATAACTCAATTTATTTTATTTTGTTGCCTATACGGAACGTACATATGCGGGATAAAATGACAAACATAAGACGGTAACGAAAATACGCCTAAATAAAAACCCAAGGGCACTTAAAAATGCCTATAAAAAAGCCGTTTATTCCCAAAATACGTTGTACTCTCACTATAAATTGCACTCTATTTGCTGCTTTAAGATAATATTGCAAATTAAGACTGAAAACTGACATAATTTTTAACAAGGGAAATGGCGTACAAAAAATAAGTGACTAAAAGAGCCTGTTGCAAAACGTCGAAATTTTATCTCCCTTGAGGGAGAGGATTGGGGGTGAGGCTGCATAACTCGCTTTTTCCAGCCTTGATGTGCAAATACGACTGTTGCAAATGACTCGAAAATATGAGTTTATATACAACAGGCAACTTTCCAAGCCACTGATTTGTCTAGTGGGCCATTGGGTACCCTCGGTCGAGATATACTGCACACCGTCATAAGTGATATCGCGTAGCAAAGAACATAAGTTTGCGCTTTTTGATCTCGCGTAGCGAAGATTCAACACATGCCTAAATCCCCTTTGTTCGGGGAGTGGCTGCGGTTTGACTCCTCTCTTGAGAGGGGCTGGGGGTGTGTAAAAAGTCCAAATTCTAACCGTTTGCAGTATAAGTTAAGGGCATTCGCGGTGGTCTGCCCCTACCAAACCCCGCGTACTCAGGGGCTGTAGGGGCTCCCTTAAGTGTTCGCCCTAATGGCATTGGGGCCATTGGGTAGGCTGTTGATTTTAAGCTGATTTAGGGTTTAAGCGTGTTGCCTATAGAAAGGGATATGGATGGTGGGACTGCTAAGGGATGGATTATCGTAGCGAAGCTCGTTACTGCGTTTCAGGATAATGTTTGATTCAGTGCGGCATTGCTAACCCACCCTACGAGGGAGACATTGGGAATAAAAATAGATAACCATATTTCTCGTTTCAATCAGCTCTTTATCAACAGTAACAATTAATTATTAATTATGGGTGTGTCTCACTTGTCCAAGTAGGAAGTTTTTAGGGAAAAGGGCCATCAATCAAAACAAGAGAATCAATTCGCCAACCTGGCCCTCAAACCGCTTATGTTTGACACCTTAGTAATTTTCATTTTTCATTTTTCATTATGGTAAGCCATTAACAAAAGCTTACCAAATCAAGAAAGAAAACTGGGCCCTAAAAATAAACCTTACCTTTAAAGCGGCAAGGCAACTCAAAGTCTGTCGAATAAGTGGGACACACCCAAAAATATATAGATATAAAATTTTGCAGCAGTAGGTAAGTCATATTTCTGATAAGTGTTTTTTGACCATAAAACCTATAACTCATTGAAATTTTATTAAAAATATTAAAGACAGGTATCAGGTTTCAAAGTTGAGGATAGCACGATGAATGCAATACACTTTAACCAACGTCAAATATTATGTTTACCATTGATTGCCCTACTTATGGCAATGCTATTAACAATGGTGCTACCGCCGCCGTCCGCGCACGCGGCAAAAGCCGTTGACGACACGTTCACCGTTAATGAAAATTCGGCAGCGGTGACAATTTCTGTACTGGCTAACGATGAGGACACCCCCTCGGTCGTTTTTGCGAATTCAAATACATCCGCACGCGTGTGTCCGAGCGATGAGGCCGGCAACTTTGCCAACTGTAAAAACCTCAGTTCCGACAGCAGTTCTAGCTTAGCCTTAGTCTTGGCCAATGTGAATGGCGATAGCGACAACCGGCTAGATGCTATTTTGGGGAATTCGTTATCTAACCGCTGGTGTTCAGGCAATGGTTCTGGGGGCTTCTCTTCTTCTTACTGTTACCTAAAAAATGGCAATTAAAATGTTCATTATTTATTTTAACATATTGAATTTTAAAGATTATTTTAAATAGTTCATTGAAATTTGAGTCATCAAATAGTGATTAAAGATTCAATGAAATATTCAATTTTTTTAGACTCAATTCAATGCTTTAAGTGAATTTTTTGAAATGTTTGGTGCCATTTTGATGTAAAAAATTATACCCAATAGCCTCTTGTAAAACTCTTAACCATCAACGAAAAAAAACCATCAAGTACGAGTCGATAATTGCATATAAATTATTTATTATTTAGTATCATATTTACAAATCCCTCGCACGATATGATATTTCGTCATTCTCACGAAAGCAGAAATTAATTCTGTTGATAGCCAGAAAAATCGGATTTCTAACTAGACAAAATTCAAGATAAACATCGCTTCTATTCAAGTACTGAAAACTCCGGAAAAATAAATGAAACACCTTACACAACTCACAGAAAGTGCAAACACTCAAACTGGAGGATAACACCATGAAACACACAACACCCACCACTCAAACTCGGGCTTTTTTTTGGCCTTTGAGTAGCCTATTGGTGGCGATGCTATTGATGAGTGCCGCCCTACCCCCGTTGGCGAATGCTGCAACTATCACCGTCACCAATAATAACGACAGTGGTGCTGGTTCCTTACGGCAAGCCATTACCGATACCGTTGCCAGTGATACGATTACCTTTGACTCAAGCATCGCCGGGCAAACCATCACCCTCAGCAGCCAACTCACCATTAACAAAAACCTCGCCATTGATGGCACCGGGCAAAATATAACCATTAGCGGCAATAATGCTGTGCGCGTGTTTGAAGTGACGGCGGGGACAGTCACGTTTGACAGTTTAATCATTGCTAATGGGAACACATCTAACAGTACCGGTTCCAGCGGTGGTGGTATTTTTAATTCAAACGGAAATGTTACTGTTCTCAATAGCACTTTTGACAACAATGTTGCTAATAATAGCGGTGGTGCTATTCGCAATGAGCAAACCTTGACCGTTAAAAACAGTACGTTCAATAGTAATTCAGCGAGTTGGGCGGGTGGTGGAATTTCAAATGAAGCGATTCTAACTGTCAAAAATAGTACTTTTAGTGGCAATACGAGCGGTGGCGGTAATGGCAGTGCTATCCTTAATGGTTCGGCTGGGACACTCAATTTATTGAATACGATTCTTGCCAATAGTACGAATAACTCTGATTGTTACAACACTGGCAGCATCAGTACCAACACCAACAACCTCATTGAAGATAACTCTTGTAATCCTGCACTCAGTGGCGATTCGATGTTGAATGCATTAGCAAACAATGGTGGCGACACCCAAACCATGGCGTTGCAATTGGGCAGCCCGGCGATTGCGGCTGGGGATAGTGCCACTTGTTTAACGACCGATCAGCGCGGAGAATCTCGTCAAACCAATTGTGACATTGGAGCCTATGAATATCCTAGCGTTGCACCTGTCGCTGCCTTTGGCACCGCGTTGGATTTCGATGGGACCGATGACTATGTGTTAGCCAATTTAGTCACAACCGCCATCGATAATATCAGCATGGAAGCCTGGATAAACTGGGATGGTAGTACCAGTACCAAGCAAGTTATTTTTTATAACGGCAATAGCACAACGAATGGTTACGGTTTATTGGTTGATAATGCAACCAATAAATTACAACTGCTTGTGGGTGGAATAATTGTAGCCGATTCAGACTATGTTTTGTCCATAGATGGATGGCATCATGTTGCATTAATACGACGGAGTGGAACATGGGAACTCTACGTCGATGGGAATGCACAAACTTTGACGAGTACATCAACACCCAATCTGCCGACGGGACAAACAGGCCTCGCAGCGACCTTTTCGGGCATAGAGTTTTTCAAAGGCCAGCTAGACGAAGTCCGTATTTGGGCGGTTGCCCGTACCCAAGCCCAAATCCAAGCCAATATGCACCAATTCCTGCAAGGCAACGAATCTGGCTTAGTCGGCTACTGGCGTTTTGATGAAGGCACCGGCATGACTGCTTATGACAGTACCAGCAACAATAATCACGGCACTTTAACCAACATGGATGCGGCTAATTGGTTCGATGCTTCAGGTGACTATTTCCAGACAAATGAAGACACCGCACTCAGTAGCTTCATGATTGCCTACGACATAGACGGCGATAGCCTAACCTACAGCATAGTGACCAACGGTAGCAAAGGGAGTGCCAATTTCACTGACCCGGCGAATGGTGATTTCACCTATACTCCCAATGCCGATGCCACTGGTAGTGATACGTTCACTTACAAAGTGAACGATGGCACCACCGATTCCAACATTGTCACCGCCGCGATGGATATTACCGCTGACAACGATGCCCCAACGTTTACCAGTACCGAAGTCACGTCTGCCACGGCGGGTAGTGTTTATACCTATAATATAACGACTAACGATGTGGATAATTTGGGCACGGAACTGACCATTACCGCACCCACCCAACCCAGTTGGTTGACAACATTGACTGACAACGGTGATGGCACGGCCTTCCTCAGCGGCACGCCCGATGGAAGTGATGCCGGCAACCACGGTATCAGTTTGCAAGTCAGCGATGGCACGGCGACAGGCACACAGAATTTTATCGTCAATGTCACCGCCGTCACTAATCCAACCGTGGCTAACACCAATGACAGTGGTGCCGGTTCATTGCGTGACGCAATTATCGCCGCCGGTGTCGGAGATACCATTACCTTTGACTCAAGCATCGCCGGCCAAACCATCACCCTCAGCAGCCAACTGACCATTGGCAAAGACCTCACCATTGACGGTGGCAATAACAATATCACCCTCAGTGGCAACGGTGCGGTGCGGATACTTGAAACCACAGCCGGCGATATCACGCTCAACAACCTAACCATAACTGATGGAAGCACCAATACCCAGGATGGGGGTGCCATTCTAGTTGGGGACAGTACCACAAGCCTAACCATTAACGGGTGTACTTTTTCCAACAATATGGCCGGGTTCAATTATAGTGGTGGCGTGATAAAAAATGAAGCGCTCCTGCTCGTCAACAATAGCACTTTTCTGGATAATCTGGCCGGTTATGCGGGGGCCATTCTGAACTCAGGCGATGCGTTGATTAGCAATAGCACTTTTTATCACAACTTATCTATACAGATCAGCGGTGGCGGCGCGGCCCTAAAAAACCAAACCGGCAGAACCATGACGGTTAATAACAGTACCTTGTCTGATAACCAAGCGAGTAATGCCAGTGGCGGTGCCGGTATTCTAAATGAAGGCACCTTACATCTGACAAACACCATTATCGCCAATAGTCTCGGTGGTGGAGATTGTGTTAATAATGGCACGCTATCGACTAACTCCAACAACCTAATAGAAGACGGTTCATGCAGTGCCACCCTCAACGGTGATCCCAATTTGGGCAGCTTGCAGGACAATAGTGGTCCTACACACACGATGTCCCTGTTACCCAATAGTGTGGCCCTCAATGCCGGGGACAATACCGCTTGTGAATCGACCGATCAGCGTGGGATTAGCCGCCCTCAACATAACACCTGCGATATTGGCGCGTATGAAAAACGTCCGCCGGCTTTTAGTAGTACCGCGACAACTTCAGTTAATGAAGATTCGGCCTATACCTATAACATCACTCTAACATATGCCGAAACGACGGACGGATTCACGCCGGTTATCAGTGCGACGGTTAAACCCACCTGGTTGACTCTGACCGACAATAATGATGGTACCGGTACTTTAGTGGGTACACCGACTAATAACGAAGTCGGCACCCATAATGTCACTTTGTACCTCAATTATGGCTCGGAAAATGTTGTTCAAAGCTTCATTATCACCGTTGTCAATACTAACGATGCGCCGACTTTTACCAGTACAGCGCTCACTTCTGTCAATGAAGACAGCCTTTATACCTACAACATCACCAGCACTGACATCGATGTTGGCGACACTCTGAGCCTGACTGCGCCCACCAAGCCGACTTGGCTCACATTGACTGATAATGGTAATGGCACCGGGACACTGACAGGGACACCCACCAATGCTGAGGTTGGAATCCACAATGTCACGCTGCGCGTCAATGATGGGACGGTGGACGTGGATCAAACGTTTACGGTTACCGTGAACAATACCAACGACGCACCCACTTTTACCAGCACAGCTACAACGACCATCAATGAAGATAGTCTCTATAGCTACAGCATCACGACGAGCGACCTGGATGTCGGTGATAGCCTCACGTTCAGCACGCCAGTGAAACCGGCTTGGTTGACCCTGACGGATAATGGTGATGGCACCGCCACATTAACGGGCACACCGACTAACAGTGAAGTTGGCAGTCACAATGTCACGCTGCGCGTCAATGATGGCACAGTGAATCTGGATCAGAGCTTTACTGTCACCGTCAATAACTCCAATGATCTGCCGATTTTCACGAGTACAGCAATAACCTCAAGCGATGAAGACAGCCCTTATAGCTACAGTATTGCAGTGAGTGAGGTTGATGTGACTGATACGCTCACCCTGACGGCTTCAACCAAACCGGCATGGCTGACGTTGACGGATAACGGCAATGGCACCGGGACACTGGCTGGGACACCTACCAATGCAGAGGTTGGCACCCACAATGTCACCCTGCGCGTTAATGATGGCACAGTCAATGTTGACCAAAATTTTACCGTCTCCGTCAATAATATTAATGATGCGCCGACGTTTACCAGCACCGAAGTGACTGCCGTCTCTGAAGACAGCACCTATACCTATAATATAGTGGCCAGTGATGTTGACGTGGGTAATAGCTTGACTCTCACGGCACCCACTCAACCGGCTTGGTTAACTCTGACTGATAATGGTGATGGCACGGCAACATTAACGGGCACACCAACTAACACCGACGTGGGCAACAACAATGTCACATTGCGCGTTAGCGATGGCACGGCCCAAGTTGACCAAACGTTCACAGTAACCGTCGTTAATACCAACGATGCGCCCGTGTTTACCAGCACCGCCATCACGGCCGCCACCGAAGACAGTGCCTATACCTATAATATAGTGGCAAGTGATGTTGACGTAGGTAATACCTTGGCTATCACCGCCCCAACTCAGCCGACTTGGTTAAGTCTGACTGATAATGGTGATGGCACCGCAACATTAACGGGCACACCAACTAACACCGACGTGGGCAACAACAATGTCACATTGCGCGTTAGCGATGGCACGGCCCAAGTTGACCAAACGTTCACAGTAACCGTCGTTAATACCAACGATGCGCCCGTGTTTACCAGCACCGCCATCACGGCCGCCACCGAAGACAGTGCCTATACCTATAATATAGTGGCAAGTGATGTTGACGTAGGTAATACCTTGGTTATCACCGCCCCAACCAAACCAACGTGGCTGAACTTGACGGATAATGGCAATGGTACCGCGACGCTCAGTGGCACACCGACTAACGCCGACGTGGGCAATCACAATATCACGTTGCGCGTCAATGACGGCACAGTAGATGTTGACCAAACGTTCACAGTAACCGTCGTTAATACCAACGATGCGCCCGTGTTTACCAGTACCGCCATCACGGCCGCCACCGAAGACAGTGCCTATACCTATAATATAGTGGCAAGTGATGTTGACGTAGGTAATAGCTTGGCTATCACCGCCCCAACTCAGCCGACTTGGTTAAGTCTGACTGATAATGGTGATGGCACGGCCACGTTGACTGGCACCCCGGCAAATGCGGACGTGGGCAACAACAATGTCACGTTGCGCGTCAGCGATGGCACGGCCCAAGTTGACCAAACTTTCACGGTGATGGTGAACAATACCAATGATGCGCCCGTGTTTACTAGCACCGCCGTCACGGCCGCCACCGAAGACAGTGCCTATACTTATAATGTCGTTGCCAGTGATGTCGATGTGGGCCATACCTTGGTTATCACGGTACCAACCAAACCAACGTGGCTGAACTTGACGGATAATGGCGATGGCACGGCCACGTTGACTGGCACCCCGGCAAATGCCGACGTGGGCAACAACAATGTCACGTTGCGCGTCAGCGATGGCACGGCCCAAGTTGACCAAACGTTCACGGTGATGGTGAACAATAGCAACGATGCGCCAGTGCTAGACAACACCAAAGACAAAGATGGCAACACGGCTGCTCTCAATTTGAATGCAATAGCCGAAGATGCGGCTACGCCATCTGGTGCGGTGGGCACTTTAATAACGGATCTCGTGGCACTTAGCGGTAATGTCACTGATATTGATAGCAGTGCAGTGACGGGTGTGGCTTTGACGGCCGCCTTAACGACTAATGGTAATTGGCATTACACGTTAGACGGTGGAACCACTTGGACGGCTGCGGGTAGTGTGGCCGACAATAATGCGCTACTGCTGGCGGCCGATACCAATACACGGCTTTACTGGAAACCCAACGCCAACTTCAATGGTAGCATCACGGATGCAATCACCTTCCGTGCTTGGGATAAAACCAGTGGTACGGCCGGCAATCAAGTCGATACCAGTACCAATGGTGGCACAACGGCGTTTAGTAGTGCGACTGATACCGCCAATCTCAGCATTACGGCGGTTAATGATGCGCCTGTGTTCACCAGTACGGCCGTCACTTCGGCCAATGAAGACAGTACTTATAGTTATAGCGTTGTGGCAAGTGATGTCGATACCGGTGACACCTTAACCCTAACCGCCCCAATCAAACCTAACTGGTTGAATTTGCTGGATAACGGCAATGGCACGGCCACGTTGACTGGCACCCCGACTAACACCGACGTGGGCAACCACAATGTCACACTGCGCGTCAATGACGGCACGGCCCAAGTTGACCAAAGTTTCACGGTGACGGTGAACAATACCAACGATGCGCCCGTGTTTACTAGCACCGCCATTACGGCCGCCACCGAAGACAATGCCTATACCTATAATATAGTGGCAAGTGATGTTGACGTAGGTAATACCTTGGCTATCACCGCCCCAACTCAGCCGACTTGGTTAAGTCTGACTGATAACGGCAATGGCACGGCCACGTTGACTGGCACCCCGGCAAATGCCGACGTGGGCAACAACAATGTCACATTGCGCGTTAGCGACGGCACGGTAGACGTTGACCAAAGCTTTACGGTGACCGTTGCGAAGACGGATATCTACCAACTCACCGTCAACAAAGAAGGCAACGGCACCATTACTACTGACGGCATCAATTGTGGCGATGACTGTCAACAAGACTACTTTAATGGTACCTCAGTCACACTGACGGCCACACCCGATAGCGGCTGGTACTTCAGTGGCTTACAAGGCGATTGTGATAGCACCGGCACGGTAGTGATCAACAGTGAGAAATCCTGCACCGTGACTTTCGTCGAAGAGCAATTTACCCTAACCGTCATGATCCTCGGCAACGGTACACTGACTGGCGATAATATTGATTGTGATGACAACTGCACCGTCAACTACCCCGCCAATACCAAGGTGACGCTCACGGCTCAACCTGACCAAGGTTGGCAATTTGACGGCTTCGACGGTGATTGCGAAATCGACGGCAAAATCACCCTGTCCAGCAATAGTACCTGCATTGCCACCTTTATCAAAGGTGATACCGATGGGGTGTCCACTGAGATTGAAGATGCCGCCCCCAACAACGGCGATGGCAACGGTGATGGCCTCAAAGACAGCCAACAAGCCGAAGTGGTTTCTGGGCCTGATGCCGTCACGGGTGCTTACATAACCTTAGTCATTCATAACACTGATTGCACGCTCCAGTACATCAACACAGTCTCGTTGACACCAGAAGCCGGCTACCATTACCCGCAGGGCCAGATAGCGTTTGAACTGGATAACTGCCCACAAACCGCATTGACCGTGTACTATCATGGCGATGTAACTGGCGGCGATGGTTATCGCCAATATGGGCCAACCGTACCGGGTGATAGCAACAACACTTGGTATGACTTACCCAATGTCAGCCTCCAAACAGCCACCTTGCCCAATGGACAAACCGTTCAGACAGCCACATTGACCCTAGTTGATGGTCAACCGGGCGATGAGACTGCTGCCGATGGAAGCATTGTCAGCACTGGAGGCCTAAGACTTCAAGTGGGTATGGTTGGCTTTTCCGCCCCCGAGTATCAGGTTGCTGAAGACAGTGGCCCCGCGACGATTACCGTGAGCCGCTTGGAGGGTGATACGAGAACCCTCACCATTGACTACGCCACCAGCGATGATACCGCAATCGCTGGACAAGACTATCAAACAAGCCTTGGTACATTGATTTGGGCCGACGGCCAACAAGGTGACCAAACCTTCACGATAGACATTATTGATAATACTACCCATGAAGGTGATAGAACCTTAAAAATCAGCCTCAGCAATCTGACGGGCACGGGTGCGGGTATGGCTAACAACACGGCCTTCCTCACCATCCACGACAACGACACTTCGCCACCCGATGGAAACACGGATGGCAACACCACACCGCCGGACGGAAATACGGGTGGCAGCACCACCTCGCCGGACGGAAATACGGGTGACAGCACCACCTCGCCGGACGGAAGTACGGGTGGCAGCACCACACCGCCGGACGGAAGTACGGGTGGCACCACCACACCGCCGGACGGAAGTACGGATGGCACCACGACACCCAGTGACGGGGCCGTCGATGACACATCGGCACTCCCACCGTCATTTAAGCCAACAGTTGTTGTTTCTGGCGCTGTCACTGGACAAACCTTCACAGGTGATACCCTCGTGACGAAAGGTGCTAGTGTTTCCAAGTCCGTGTTTGAAGGCAATATTCATAATCAAGGCCTGGTTTCTAATTCCACCCTAAAAGCCGGGGCCCTATTAACGGGTGGCAGTCTAAGTGGGACGACCACCAATAACGGCACCATCACAAACATTGACTTTGTTGGGACCAAACTGAGCGGCGGCACTTTATCCGGTACCATCACCAACTCAAGTCAGATTGGTGGCACCATTTCCAACGTGCAGCTCGCTGCTGGTACAATTGTCAAAGGTGGCATACTGGCGGGCAACATTGACAGTCAAGGTATCGTTTCTGATACCACCATCGAACCTGGGGCCCTATTGACAGGCGGCCGTTTAGCTGGCACAATTACTAACCGAGGCACCATAACAAACATTGAGTTTACCGGGGCCAAACTGAGTGGCGGCACTTTATCCGGTACCATCACCAACTCCAGTGAGAATGGCCTCATTGAAGATGTGCAACTGGCCGCTGGTACAACTGTCAAAGGTGGCACACTGGCGGGCGAAATCCGTGGCGATCCTAACAAGCCAGCACTAATAATGGCCGCTCAGATTGCCCCCGGTACTATCCTATCCAACGTACACTTGAGTTCAACAGTGCAACTACCAGAGGACGTGGTGTTAGGCCCCGGTGTGGAACCAGCGACACTCGAAGACTTTGGCCTGACGGACGAGGCCCTTACCACTCTGGACGCTGAGACTCTCAGTGAATTAGAACCTGCGGTCTTTGGTGTTTTAGAGCCAGAACAATTGGAGAGCATCCCCCCAGAGGCTTTCAGTGCTCTCAAGCCAGAGCAACTAGCCGAAGTTCAAAAAGACACGCTGGCGGAGTTGACACCAGAGCAGTTTGAACAAATGCCGCTTGAGGCCCTAGGCGGCCTCACCAAAGACAATATGGGCGGATTGCCGACCGACGTTATCAATCAAATCACCCCGGCCCATCTGGACGCACTCAATAGCGATGAATTTAAGCAAATGCCCAGCGAAGACGTTTCCAAGCTCTTCACCAACCTTGATGCGGAGAATGTCATCCCCCAAGATGTGGAACAACTGATACCGCCGGGTTGGCAAGTTGCTCCAGACGGCGCTTTAACGGCCCCGGTGGGTGCCAAAGTAACACTTCGGACATTGTTACCCCCAGCGGATTTGCCCGCTCAAGTGGCGTTACCGAGTGTGCCCGATTTCAGTGCCGGCTTTGGTATCGGCGGTAGAGGAACCCCCTTGACAACAAATGTGACTCTTTCCCTCGCAGAAGCCAATCTGGCCGAGTTTGTTCTGTCACAGCCGAAGGAGAAGGGGGGAGTTTTGCTCGTCAAAGGCACCGGGAACTCAGCCGGTATCAACTTCAGCTTTATCCCGGATGCCGACAATGTGATTCAAGTTGACACGGACGAAATCCCGATAGGACTGTCGGAGGATGACGGTGGTTTTTATACGATAACGACACCATATGGACAACAATTTAAAGTCATTCCTGCCCCTCAAAACCCAGTAGAATTATCCAAAGCACTGGGCGATGGTGAAGTCGTTTTAGGCAAACGCGGTGATGTCATGATGGAAGATAACGGCCAAACGCAACCCGGCCACACTGCCCATCAGGTAGGAATATTTGATCCGCTTATCAAACCTGCCCCCGAGGGCCTGTCACCCGGACTTTATCTGCCGGAAAGCCGTACCAGTTCGGAGCCAGCCAAAGTGGTGTATCCAGATGGCACGATGCAAACCTTCACGCCAACCATGCTCTCCCCTGATACTTTTACTGAGGAAGGCTACGAATTTCAGGGAGTCAAAGATATCGTGTTCAAGGCCGATGGTACCTACTCCTTCACATACAAGGGTCAACCCTACCTTGTGGAATCCCACTTTGGGTTGCAGATCGGAAATTTTGCCGAAGGCGAAGCGGTTGAAGCGAGCATTGCCCCCTCTAACGGTATCCTGACATACACGGTTGTGATAGAAGAACCGGAAGAACAGATTAGAAGAACTCATCGTGGTAGAGGCGGAAGAAGAGGGCGGAGTTCTGGGAATTATCGAAGGCACTAAAACTCAAAGTTCAAATTTTATTTGCCAAAGCCGGTTTGCAACCGGCTCTGGAGTCGTTTTAAATTTGGCAGGAGTCCAAACTTTAATAACTATAATTGCAACTCATTTTTTGATGAGGGACTTGCAAAACGCCTCGCTCGCCAACAGCTAAAGCAATGAACTAGCGTCACTTCGATCCGCAGTCATTCGCTGTGCGAGAGAACAAAGTTTGGCTAAAAGCTTTCGTTTTGAAAATATCGCTGTTTGGGTACCTTCGTTATCTCGCACAACTTCGAACTTTTCGTTTTTCGCGGAGCAGATCAACTTTCGTTCTTCGCGGAGCAGATCAACTTCGTTCTTCGCGGAGCGAGATAAGTTTGATCCCGTTTTGGGTGCTTTTTCAGGTAAGTATTTGAATGACATAATATTTAATCCAAAATTTCCAATTCTTTCGTCCAAAATCGGTGGGGCATAGAGAGCTAATCATTTTCATCCCAGATTACGCCTAGCGGCTAATCGGCCCCCGACAGTTTAACCGCACCAAGGGAAGAAATTTGGTTGACTTAGGGGATCCAAAAAAATTAACTCTCCCAGACACTAATTGGAATCGTTTTTTCAACAAACGCCGGTATTTTTGGTATAATTTATTTTTTGGATGTACCTTAATGGATCATGGCAAACTGATAATTATGAATTTGTTATAACTCATTCCCCATGACAGGATAACTACCCATGAAAGTTTTTATTCCATTATCTTTAGTAAGCTTCTTAAGTAGTGCCACCCTTCACGCTGAAGTAACACTAGACGGCACCTTAGGCTCCCGTCTGGCCCTTGACGGCCCCGACTATGCCATTGGCGCTGAGTTGGGACAACAGCACGGCAGCAACCTATTTCACAGCTTTGGGAAATTAAATCTCAACAGCAACGAAAGTGCCACTTTCTCGGGGCCTGACAGCATCAGCAATGTCATTAGCCGCGTGACGGGCGGAACGCCCTCCAGTATTGATGGTGCCATCAGGAGCCTTATTCCAGAGGCTGATGTTTACTTAATTAACCCGGCCGGCCTGATGTTTGGGCCAAATGCCACCCTAGATGTGCAAGGTTCTTTTCACGCCAGCAGCGCCGACACGTTGCGTTTTAGCGATGGTAGCGAATTTAACGCCTCAACCCCCTCCAAGAGTTTGTTGACAGTTGCACCCGTGTCAGCATTTGGTTTTATCACACAAAACCCGCAACCTTTGAGTATTGAGGGCAGTCAACTCACATCTAAAGAGGGCAAAACTTTATCTCTCGTTGGAGGTACCCTACAGATCACCGAGGCCTTTTTAGAGGCGGCGGCGGGACGTATTAACCTAGCGGGCGTGGCAAACCAAGGCGATGTCACGCTGCTGCCACAAGACTTAGTGTTATCTGCCCAAGCAGGCGATATCACTTTGCGAGATTCAACCGTGAAAACGAGTGGTGAAGGTGGAGGCAGTATTTTTATTCGCGGCGGACAGTTTTTGGTGGATAACACCTTCATAGTAGCCGATACACTGGGTGCGACAGACGGCGGGGGAATCTCTGTGCAAGCTGAGAATTTAATAGCAACCCATGGCGGACTGTTTATCAGCGACACTTATGGTGCCGGACGAGGTGGCAATATAAAAATCAAAGTCACAGGATTGACTGAGTTTTCAGGTGAGATAGTTGATGATGAGGATCAGGTACAAAATAGCGGGATTAAGGTCATTTCGCGTGAAGGTGGCGGTGACGGAGGGAACCTAGAATTAGAAACAGGTACCTTTAACCTCAAAGAAGGGGCATTTATAACAGCGGCCACAGAAGGGCTGGGCCAGGGTGGCAATCTCAACATTCGAGCAACAGAGGCCATCACGCTCTCAGGATTAAGTCGTGATGGATATAGCAGTGCTATTGACGCGAATGCTTATGGTCAAATGGAAAATGCTGGTCACGGTGGCACGGTGACCTTAGAAGCCAGACAATTACATCTCACGGACGGTGCCCTGATAGGCACAATCACCGAAGGGAGTGGTCAAGGGGGCAACATAAGCCTCAAGATCGCCGAAAATGTTACCTTATCTGGTGAAAACGAGGCTCAAACCAGCGGCATAGAAGCAAGTACACTGGGTTCGGGTGAGGGAGGTTCCGTTGTATTGGAAGCTAATCAATTAATTCTCAAAGAAGGTACTCGTCTAGTAGCCAATAGCGAGGGAACCGGTCGAGGCGGCAATATCAAAATCTTGGTCAGTGATTTAGTCAAGCTCGAAGGTTTAGACAGTTACGGTGTCGGTGGTTATGTGCAAGCAAACAGTCAAGGCGAAATGGCCGAGGCTGGCGACGCTGGCACAATTGAATTGATAGCGGGACGCTTACAACTGGCTGACGGGGCCCAGATAGGCTCGATTACCTTTGGCCCCGGTCAAGGTGGCAAGCTCTATGTAGAAGTGGCAAAAGAGGCCACCTTCTCAGGTCAAGATGACGAAGGTTTGAGTAGTGGCCTGTTTACGTCTTCACAGAGTACGGCTGACAATCCCGGTAATGGTGGCACCCTGGTGTTGAAAGTCGGTGATTTACAGCTAACCGATAAAGCTGAAATCTACGCCGAGACTTGGGGAGATGGGAAAGGTGGAAATATCGACATTCAGGCTCAAACTATCACCTTAGCTTCATCGGGTCGAATCACGGCACACAGTAAAGCTAAGGGTGATGCCGGGCAAATAACACTGACCATCGGGGATCGGCTCCATATGCGTGATAGCACGGTGGAAACCTCAGCCGAAAGTGCCGATGGCGGTAACCTGGCTATCACCGCTTCAGGTTACGTTTATCTCATCAATAGCCAAATCACCAGCAGTGTCAGTGAAGAGTTCGGTGGCGGTGGCAATATCACGCTGAAACCCAACTTTATCGTCCTTGATGGCAGTCAAATTTTCGCCAAAGCCAAAAAAGGGGCCGGTGGCAACATCAACATCACCACAACCGGGGTTTATAACTTTACCGGTGAACCGATAGGACAAATCATCAATGCCTCCTCAGAATTGGGTGTTGATGGTGAAGTGACTATTAGCACCCCCGATGGCAACGCGGTAGAAGGGTTATTTGCACTGCCGGCGACTTTTGTGGATGCCAGCCAGTTAATTGACACACCCTGTGATCAACGACTGGCCGAAAATCTCAGTAGTTTGGTATTAATTACAAGCGAAGGCTCCACCAACGCCGCCGGCGATTTATTCGCCAGTGGGCCGTTATTGGTGCAGATAGACAAGCCCGTGGCTTCTTCCCAAAAACGCCAAGGGACTCAAGCGCACCGCCCTCTGAGACTGGCCCTGTTGACGGGATGCCGGCCAAATTCAAAAGCCGCTAATAAAGCGCGTGGATATGAACCTGACACCCAGGAAAGTCAGATGATTCCAGAACAATTGTTTTGACAAATACCGCCACCGGAGTCCAAACTTGAGTATGGAGTCCAAACGGAAAGGTTTGGCAGGAATCCAAACTTTAATATAAAAAATAGACTATTTACAACAAGTTATAGTTTCAGTCGTTGAGAATGATGCTAACCGAAGTTAAAGGGGGATATTCAATGAAAATACCTGTTTATTTTTGCTTCAGTACTTAGTAGGCGCTTTAGCGCCTTAGTTTGTAGTAGGCGCTTTAACGCCTTAGTTTGTAGTAGGTGCTTTAGCGCCTGAGTTTGTAGTAGGTGCTTTAGCGCCTTGCGTTTGTAGTGCCTTGCGTTTGTAGTAGGCGCTTTAGCGCCTGAGTTTGTAGTAGACGCTTCAACGCCTTGCGTTTGTAGTAGCGCATTTTTGCTTGCGTTTGTAGTAGGCGCTTCAACGCCTTGCGTTTGTAGTAGCGCATTTTTGCTTGCGTTTGTAGTAGGCGCTTTAGCGCCTGAGTTTGTAGTAGCGCATTTTTGCTTGCGTTTGTAGTAGGTGCTTTAGCGCCTTGCGTTTGTAGTAGCGCATTTTTGCTTGCGTTTGTAGTAGGCGCTTTAGCGCCTGAGTTTGTAGTAGGTGCTTTAGCGCCTGAGTTTGTAGTAGGTGCTTTAGCGCC
>Ga0190345_1000232_pt1 | contig 18391 bp, 18 predicted proteins | sample 48721334_MG_FD_161674 | JGI IMG/M metagenome (GOLD analysis project Ga0190345, IMG submission 161674) | Hydrothermal vent microbial mat bacterial communities from Southern Trench, Guaymas Basin, Mexico - 4872-13-3-4_MG | ecosystem: Environmental > Aquatic > Marine > Hydrothermal vents >...
CTGCGGCGGCGGGAGCCAGTTTCCCGAAATTGCCGGTATTTTAAGTAAATTGTTATCAACAAAATACTTGCCATTTGCCGGCAAACCGGAAATAAAATTTATTCATCCAAAAGACATAGCGCGCGCTGTTGATCAAACAGGGAAACTTGTCAATCCTCAAGATGTAACACCGATAAGCATTGCCGTTTCTGTTCTTGATTCAATGAGTTTGAATATTTAAAGTTCTCCCCAGCTTTAACTGAGGGTAAATGATACTTTAGCATTGTGAGTTCAAAAAATTACTTGAAGCTAAAGCTTCAAGACCGTTGGCTAAAGCCGCGCAGAAAAATAATCTATATAACTATGAAAAACAAAAATAGCGAGACAATTCATGTCGGGACAAATGAGGAAATTGTTTCAATTGTCAACAAACTTGAACAATGCGAAGGCGATGAAATTACACTGGTAGTTCCTTCCGAAGCCCTGCTTTTGCAGAGCGTGGTGAATTTAAAAATTCTTAAAAAGAAAGCGGGCGAATTCAGAAAAGCTGTTTCAATCATTACGGACGATAAAAACGGCGAAAATAAAAATGAGCGGGAAGTGGAAATAGGGAATGAAAAAACGAAAGATTTTAAAAACAACCGCGGCGAATTAATTGGAAGCGCGAGTACTGAAATTAATGCGGCGCGAAAGAAAAAAGTTAAAATGTTTGATATAGTAAAAAAAGCCAACAAAACGGATGGTAATAAAAAAGAGGGGGAGAAAAAAACTGTTATAGAAAATACTGAAAGCGAAGATAATATTGATAACAAATTAAACGCGATAAATTATAAAACGGAAATTAAAAGCGCGGCGGAAAATGAATTAAACGAAAAGCGATTTAGCGGGCAAAATAACATTAGAATAAGCGAAAGTAAATTTGCTGGCGCCGTTGAACCGCGGGCAAGCGTTGATTTCCAGAAAACAAAAAAGCGAAAAATTATTCTTCCGTCAATAAGTTCAAAGATTTTCGCGGTGTTCATATTTATTTGTGTCGCGACAACGGCATTAATAGCTTTCTTTGTTTTTCAGAAAGTTAATATAGTTATCGCTTTGAAAACGCAAGAAACGGATTACAATTTTGAATTTATCGCTGATGAATCCGTGAACGGAATTGATACGATTGATAATAAAATTCCAGCTGAGAAAATAGAGATTGTTAACGAAGAAACCAAAACATATCCCGCGATGGGCAAGAGGCGCGTTACAAAAAAAGCGAGCGGGGAGATCACGGTCTATAACGAATATTCATCAAATCCGCAAAAAATTGTCGCGAATACGAGATTCTTGTCAAAGGACGGGCATCTTTTTAGGATCAATGAATCAATAATTATTCCCGGTTTTTCAAGAATTGAAGGAAAAGATGTTCCAGGAGAAGTTGTGGTAAAAATTTACGCGGACGCGCCGGGCGAGGAATATAACATAGGACCCTCGTCTTTTCATTTGCCCGGACTGCAGGGACACCCTAAATATTCAAGCATTTACGCAAGATCATCGCAGGCAATGTCTGGTGGAATTGACAAAGATGTTTTGTATTTTTCAGAAAGCGATTATATAACCGCCAAAAATAAATTAATTAAAATTATAAAAGAAAAAAGTGAACAGGATTTTTTAAGCAAGGTTTCTGACAATGTTATTTTACTGGAAAACACAAAGCAAGAAAGCGATGTTAAAGTGGAAACAAGCGTAAAAATAGGGGATATTGCCGATGATTTTGAAATGACCGTTTCAATGAAAACAAGCGCGCTGTTTGTAAACAAGGACAACCTTGAAAGTTTAATCAGCGAGAAAATTAATTCTGAACTTGAAGAAAATATGGAACTTGTTAAGGGAAACAGAAAATATGAGATTGGTGAAACAGTTAAGAACGAAAATGGAAATATTGTGATGCCTATCCATATAACGCAGGGTATAGTCGCGAAAATTAACGCGGATAAAATTAAAGAAGAAATAACAGGTAAAAGCGAACTGGAATTAAATAACTATTTTAATAACATTAGAGAAATTAAATCAGTTAATGTTGAATTCTGGCCTAAGTGGGTGAAAAATGTTCCGTTGTCTTCTAGTAAGATAAATATAGAGTTTGAGAGATAAATTGTTGTATTATTAAATTGTTATGCATAGCATAATAATTTAATAATTTTAATTTAATGCTAAGGAATTTCAATATTCCGCGTTCTTCTGCGTTAATTCTGCGAAATTCTGCGAAATTAGCGCCCGAAGGGCCTAATTTACTCATTATGAAAATAAAAGCGGTTAAACCGAAAATTTGGAACTTTGAAATTGTGAAAGGGGAGGACGCATGGAAAGAAGTTGTCTACGCCGCTCGGGTGAGCGGCGTGCCTTCGCGGATTGAAGGCAAAAAAGTTTTGCGGATGATGATTGAGAATGATTACGGATCGGTGTTGGAGCATATCATTATTAAGTTTGACATTAAGATGTCCAAAGGATGCGCGCCGGAACTTTTAGAGCACCGAATGGCAAGCCATAGCGGTTTTTCATCAAGATATGTTCAGGCAAATAAAGGATCTTTAGAATTAAAATTTGCCAAGCAGGACAATGTCTATGAAGTTATCGTACCTTGTCATTTGATAGAAACAGAAAATGAAGAACGAAAAATAAAAAATTCCCGAGAGTTTTTTTTGAAAGGAATTACGAGAAGTTTAGAAGCATACGAACATCTTATTGATAGTGGTTTGCCAAGAGAATCAGCGCGATACGCTTTGCCATTCTGTCAAGCAGTGGCAATTTATCATTTCACCATCAATTTAAGGTCTCTTTTAAACTTGCTTTCTTTGCGTCTCTGTGTCAGAACTTCTCCGGAATTTAGGTGCCTTGCCGCGCAGTTGTATTTTAATTTGACTAAAGAATTACCGATTGTCAGAGGAATGATTGGCTGTCGGGGATTTATTAAAGGAGTTTGTCCAGAAGCAAATGTTACGGGAGTGCGGAAAGGGAAGTCGCATCCTTTTTATCCACCTTGCCTTTTTAAAAATCCAAACTCTGACATTTTTATTCCGACTATTAACGAATTAAGAGAAGGGGTAAAAATAAAAAAGTTCAACCGTGAAAAAGCGATTGAAGCGCAAGAGAAAGTTTTTGCGAAGTGGGCGAGGTGGGAAAGGGAGTAAGGAGAATATCAAATATCAAATATCAAATATCAAGTCAATGTCAAATGTCAAATTGAAAGCGATTATTTTTGATGCGGGAGGCGTTTATCTGAAGGGCAGTTTTGCTAATTTTGTTGATAAGGCGTGTAAAATTCTTAGAACAAACAAAACATGCCTAATGTTAACAGTAAAGCTATTTCTAATTCAAATCTTAATAAAGGCATAATTACGATAGAAGAATTTTTTGAAAAGTTGTTCAAGGTGTTAATATCAGAAAGTCAAATGAAGGAGATTAAAGATGTTTGGACTACAAACTGAGTAGCAACTGATGAAATGATAAAATTAGTTAGAAGTTTAAAGAAAGATTATAAGTTAGCCATACTGTCTAACTCTGGTGCTTTGGGAGTGAAAAATTGTTTTGAGAATAGCTGGTTTTCTTATTTTGATTGTTTGGTTTTATCCCATAAAGTTGGAATAGTTAAACCTGATAAAAGAATTTACAAAATTGTATTGGATAAATTAAATTCAGAAGCGCGAAATTGTTTATTTATTGACGATCAAGAAGAAGTATTGAAGCCGGCGAGAGAAATGGGAATGAAAACTATTTTATTTAAATCCATAGAGCAATTGAAAAAAGAATTTGATAAAATGAATATTAAATATTGATGTATGAAAAAAATGTTATCACTTCTTGAAAAACATAATAACTGGCGTCGAAATTGCGTCAATCTTATCGCATCAGAGAATATAATGTCGCCATTTTGCGAGAAATATTATGTTTCTGATTTAATGCATCGCTACGCAGAGGGGTTGCCGTTTGAGAGATATTATCAAGGATTGAAATATGTTGACGAGATGGAAAGTTTAACGCAGGAAAAATTTAAAGAGCATTTTGGCGCGAGCTTTGTTGATGTTCGTCCGATTTCTGGGACATTGGCAAACATGGCGGTTTTTTCCGCGCTGGCGAAAAGAGGGGATGCAATTTTAACTTTGGGAATTCAAGGCGGTTCTCATGTTTCGCATGAAAAAGCGGGAGCGGCGGGAATTTTGGGACTAAAAAGTTTTCATCTCGGATTTGATGGTGAGACGATGATGATTAATTTGGAAAAAAGCAGAAAGAAAATTCTAGAAATAAAACCAAAATTTATTGTTATCGGCGGATCGGTGATTTTATTTCCCCAGCCGATTAGAGGACTGAGGGAAATTTGCGATCAAGTTGGAGCGAAGATTGTTTACGACGCGGCGCATGTTTTTGGCTTAATCACTGCCGGATTTTTCCAGAATCCATTAGAGGAAGGAGTAGACATTATTACCTCTTCCACTCACAAAACTTTTCCCGGTCCGCAAGGGGGAATAATTATCGGAAATATAAATAAGGAATTGCAAAAAAAGATTCAGGATAAAGTTTTTCCGGGAGTTTTATCTAATCATCATCTTCACCGAATCCCGCCACTTTATTTTACATTGAAAGAAATAGAAAAATTTGGCAAAGATTATGTTTCGCAAATAGTGAAAAATTCTAAAGCTTTAGCAAAACAGCTTGATAACTTTGGCTTTGATGTTCTGGGAAAAGAAAGGGGCTTTACGATGAGCCATCAGATTGTTGTAAATGTCAAAAAACAAGGTGGTGGAAGCGCAGTTGCTAAAAAATTAGAAGAGGCGAATATTATCTTAAATAAAAATATTATCCCTGACGACAAATCTAATCCGGAAAATCCGGAAGGAATTAGAATCGGCGTTCAGGAGATGACGAGATTTGGAATGAAAGAAAAAGAGATGGCGGTAATCGCGGAGTTTATAAAAAGAATTATTTTAGATGGAGAAGATATTGAAACAATAAAAGAAAAAGTGATTGAGCTTAGAAAGAATTTTCAGGAAGTTAAATATTGCGCCGATGTGGAACGGGGGGTGTTGACATAAACAATTACATATAGTAAACTACTGGAGTATAAGGAATACATAGTCATTCTTGCTTGACTAATCTAAAATTTAAATAAACATATTGTAACGGCTAGATAATAGCTCTAGCCATTGTTTTGCTTACCAATTATGAAAGAAATAGTACAGGTAGAAGGAACTGTTGTTGAGACGTTGCCTGGCACAAAATTTAAAGTGAAAATTGACGAAGGGCATGAACTTCTTGCTCATGTTTCGGGAAGGATGAGAATGCATTATATAAAAATATTGCCGGGCGACAAAGTTATTGTTGAAATGAGTCCTTATGATTTAACAAAAGGAAGGATTGTAAAGAGGGGATAAAACAATTTATAATATTTGATAAAAACATTATGGAAAAATTAGAAAATCCACATCAACAGCAAGAAATAATTGTTGACGAATACATACCAGCAATAAAAGAGATTATTAAGAAATATTTTGAAACTATTAGTTTAAAAGAGCCCTTTTATTCTTCTGATATTGATATAAGTGATCCAAAAATGGAAGACATGGCAAGTTTGCGCAGGGGTGATTTTGAAATTGCTGATCTTAGAATAACTCCAAAAAAAAATAATGGAAGCCAATTTCATTTTTATGTAGGAAAAACGGAAGTTCATATAACAGGAGAGGCGGCTGATGAAATTAAAGAATTAATAAATAAAGATTAAAACGAAAATAATTTTTGATTTATGAAAGTAAGATCTTCAGTTAAAAAATTTTGTGATAAGTGTAAAATAGTAAGGCGCAAAAAAAGAGTTTATATTATTTGTTCTAATCCAAAACATAAACAGAGACAAGGGTGATTGTTATTGCGAGGTTTAAATTATCTATTTTACATTTTCTTATTTTCAAAATAAATTCATAGTAACTTATAGTAATTTGTTGTAATTTGTAAATAGGATTTGCTGATTTTCCTCTATTTTTTATAAAAAGAAATAAATTCAAATTGTTTTAACCGCTTTTTTTAAACTCCTCCTAACCTTCCCTTATCTAAGAGGAGGGATAATTGGAGAAAATTAGCAGATCCTACTGTAAAAGTATTAAAATTTACTCAATACTCAATATTAAACTTATGCTAAGAATTTTAGGCGTTAATATTCCGGAAGAAAAAAGAATAGAATTTGCTTTAACCTATATAAAAGGAGTAGGGCTTTTTTTGAGCAGGAAAATTTTAGACGAAGCCGGGGTTGATCTTAATAAAAGAGCGAAAGATGTTACATCAGAGGAAGTTGGCAAGATTCAAAGGATTATTGAAAGTAAATATAAAGTTGAGGGCGAGCTGAGGAGAATTATAATGATGAATATAAAAAGGTTGAAAGAAATAGGATGTTATAAAGGTATAAGACATTCAAAAGGTCTGCCAGTAAGAGGACAGAGAACAAAGACGAACAACAGGACCGTTAGAGGAAATGTAAGAAGAACAACTGGAAGCGGGAAGATTAAATCAGCGGGGAAGACATAGAGGTTAAGATTGGTATGAAACCAGTGCCTAAATGTTAATTTTTACTGCTTTTTAAAACTTAAACGCCTCTCATTGTCAAATTGTCAAATTGTTTGATTTTACTGATAATTTAGCAATTTGACAGTTTGACAATAAAAAGCATTTATAAAACAAAAAATTGTAAAATCAATCTCTGGTTTCATACCAACCTTAACCCATAGATATTAAATATAAAATTTAAAAAAATGGGAAAAAGAAGAGTAATAACAATTGGAAGCAAGGCGGGAGAAGGTTCAAAGAAAAAAAGTTTGAGCAGAGTGTCAAAGAAGCCAAAAAGAAAAAATATCGCGAAGGGACAAATTCACATCAAGTCAACTTATAATAACACAATCGTGACTTTGACTGATTTGAGCGGTAGTGTCATTGACTGGTCCAGCGCGGGACTTTTAGGATTTAAGGGAGCCAAAAAAGCTACTCCGTACGCCGCGACAAATATTGTCAGCTCTTTGTTGGAGAGAACAAAAAAGATAGGACTCAGAGAGGTGGATGTTTTTGTGAAAGGAATTGGCAGCGGAAGAGAATCAGCAATTAGGGCAATTGCCGCCAATGGAATAAATATTATATCCATTACAGATGTAACCCCTATTCCGCACAACGGCTGCCGACCGCCAAAGCCGAGAAGAGTGTAGGATGGAATTAAATGAAAATAACAGCCTATAAAACAAGTTTGTTAATTTAAGAAATAGAAAGCAAAGCAACTATAAAATATCAAATCCCAAAATCCAAATACCAAATCAATATCAAATCTCAAATTATTTCAAGTTTGATATTTGGAATTAGATATTTGTTATTGATTTGAAATTTGATATTTGGATTTTGGGATTAAATTCAAAATTTTTATTTATTTCTTATAAAGGAAATAATATAGATGATTTCAGAATTAACTAAAATATACAATTAATAACAATCATGGCTAGAGATTTAGGTCCGAAATGTAAAAAATGCAGAAGAGAAGGGGAAAAGCTTTTCTTGAAAGGAGAGCGCTGTTTTAGCGTGAAGTGCGCGATGATAAAGAAAGCGTACGCGCCTGGGCAGCATGGACAAGCAAGAAGAATTAGCTTGTCGGAATACGGCGCTCAGCTCAGAGAAAAGCAGAAAGTGAAAAGGACTTATGGAATATTAGAAAGGCAGTTTAGGAAATATTACGAAATAGCAAGCCGAATGCAGGGAAATACTGGAAATTTGCTTTCAAGTTTGTTAGAGAGAAGATTGGATAATGTCGTGTATCGTTTTGGATTGACGCATTCAAGAAATCAAGCGAGACAGTTGGTTAACCATGGCTACTTTTTGGTAAATGGGAAAAAAGTAGATGTGCCTTCTTATCTTGTTAAAGAGGGAGAAATCATATCAGTGAAAAAAGGAAAAGAAAATTATTTCCAAAATATAAAAAGCAGTTTGAAAGATCGCCAAATTCCCTCCTGGTTGGCTTTGGATTACAAAAAACTTCAAGGTAAAATTGTCGCTTTGCCGACAATAGATGAAATTGATATCAACGCTGATATTCATTTGGTAATAGAATTTTATTCTAGAACATAAACTAAATTGTTATATTGTCAAATTGTTATGCATAGCGCGATAATATAACAAATTCTTATATATGCATAACAATTTAACAATTTAGCAATTTAATACAAAAATATGCAAAAAATAACATTGCCGGAAAAACCAAAAATAATAAAGCAAGAAGCAAATTCAGCTGTTTTTGAAATTAAATCTTGTTATCCAGGTTATGGCATGACAATCGGAAACGCTTTTAGGAGAGTGCTTCTTTCAAGTTTAACCGGAGCCGCTATTACCTCCGTTAAGATAAAGGGAGTTAACCATGAATTTTCAACTATTCCAAATATAATGGAAGATGTTGTTGAAATAATTCTCAATCTTAAAAAAGTTAAATTTAAAATGTATACCGATAATCCCGTGAAACTGACATTGAAATCAAGCGGAGAAAAAGAAGTAAAAGCGTCTGATATTAAAGCTACGAATGATGTTGAAATTGTCAACAAGGAAGCGCGCATAGCCACAATAACCGACAAGAATGGAAAGTTGGAAATGGAAATTCAAGTTGAGAAAGGAATAGGATATGTGCCGATTGAATATCAGGACAAAGATAATTTGGAAATAGGAAATATTTCTATGGATGCTATATTTACTCCTATTAAGAAAGTTAATTACAAAGTTGAGAATATGCGTGTTGGCAAAATGACTAATTATGACAAGTTGACGCTTGAAATAGAAACCGATGGCAGCATGACGCCAGAAGAAGCTTTTAAAGAAGCATCAAGATTGCTTGTTAGTCATTTTAATTTATTTAGGGAAGTAATAAAAGAAGAAAAAGAAGAAAAAGAAGCAGAGAGATCTGAAGAAGAAGCTATAAAGGAAAAACTGGCTAAAGAAATCATAAAAAAAGAAAAAGAAGAAAAAGAAGAAAAAGAAGAGGAACGAAGAAAAGAGGATGTTTTAAAAACACTTGTTGATGATCTGAATTTATCATCCAGAACATTGAAAGCGTTGAGTGAAAATAAAATAAAAACTATTGGAAAGCTTATTAAAAAATCAGAAGATGATTTAAAAACATTGCCTGGAATTGGAGATAAAGGAATAAAGGAAATTAAAAAATCTTTGGGAAAATTGGGACTGACTTTAAAGAATATATAGATAATTATGTTTTGGAGTTTTTTGCAGTAAGAGCGATAAATTTACAAATGTTCACAATGTAATAGTAATTAATTGTCCTTTTTTAATAACAGTTAATTACTATTAATTACTATAAATTTTTATTTGTTGATTAGATTAAATAGTTATGTTAAAGATAAAAAAGTTTATGAAAATAATAAAGTTCAATAGATAATTATGAAGCATAAAATAAAAGGAAGGCAATTTAAAAGAAGCAAATCACAGAGAAAAGCGCTGCTTAAGCATTTGGCTGAGGCTATTATTTTGCAAAAAAAAATTACAACGACAACAGCGAAAGCTAAAGAACTTTCCGTGTATGTGGAGAAATTAATTACGGTTGCGAAGAAACAAAATCTTGCGTCGGCTAAGGAAGCGCACAGCAAATTATCCGATCAAGCTGCCAAAAAACTCATTAAAGATATTTCTAAAAAGTATCAGAAAAGAAATGGTGGTTATACGAGGATTATAAAAATTGGAGAAAGGAAAGGGGATATGGCGGAAATGGCAGTGATTGAGTTGGTGTAGATTATATTGTCAAATTGTTGTATTGCTAAACTGTTATGCATAGCATAATAATAAATCATGGTAACAATTTAACAATGTATAAACTTTGTAATTGGGATATAGATTAAACAATTATTTATGTCAAAGAGTAACAATAATAAATCAATCAAAAGAAACTGGCATCTTTTTGACGCGCGAGAGGAGAGTTTTGGGAGGATGGCTTCAAAGATAGCGGTTCTTTTAAGAGGTAAAAATAAAACAAGTTTTACTCCGCATCTTGATGACGGCGATTATGTTGTTGTTATCAATTCAGATAATTTAAAATACACTGGAAACAAAGATAACGGAAAAGTTTATTATAGATATAGCGGATATATGGGTGGAATGAAATCAATTACTTTGAGAGATCAGATTAAAAAAGATTCCAGAAAGGTTATAAAAGACGCAGTTTTTGGGATGTTGCCAAAGAATAAATTGAGAAGCGAAATGATGAAAAGGTTGAAAGTATATAAAGATGACAAGCATCCGTACGGAGATAAGTTGAAAATGATTTAATCCATCATTCTGGTAAAATTTGTCATTCTGAACTTGTTTCAGAATCTATTCTTTTTTACCACCAATTCAAACCTGCAAAGCATCATAAGTTTTTACTAAATTGAAAACGCAATAAAGCATTTCAAACGAAGGCGAACAAACGCTTGTTCGCCTTCGTTTGAAACACGCGCAATATAATCTATAGCGTTATAAATATAAATCAAACCTAAACTAAAATTCTGAACTTTATTGGATTAAATATAAATTAAACCTAAAGTAACAAAGATTCTGAAACAAGTTCAGAATGACAGGAAATGAAACATTAAAAAGCAAAGATCTACTAATATAATCTATGAGCGAAAATAGTCAAGACAATAAAAAATATACATACGCGACGGGCAGAAGAAAATCCGCTACTGCGAAAGTGAGGGTTTATGACGGAAAAGCGAGAAAAAGCGGAATTGTGATAAATGGCAAAAACTTTAAAGAATATTTTGCGAATAACAATATTCTTATTGAAAAAGTTTATTCCCCTTTGAAACTTTTACGCTTGGAAGATAAGTTTTATATATCTGTTAAAGTTTTTGGCGGTGGACCAAACGGGCAGGCGGAAGCCGTTAGATTGGGAATTTCCAGAGTGTTATTGAAAATGAATGAAGATTTTAAAAAAGAGCTTAAAGCGAACGATTATCTGACGAGAGACCCAAGAAAAGTTGAGCGAAAAAAACCGGGACTCAAAAAAGCGAGAAGGGCCCCGCAGTGGAAGAAGAGATAAAAGAGTATATCAAAAAAATAAGAAGGCGACATTCGCGAATGTCGCTTTCTTATTTTTTTGCGATAAATTATTTCTCATCCAATTCAATCTGCATCAATTTGTTATTTTTCGTATAATAAATAGAATTGCTATTTCTTGAATAAAAAATATCATTGTTTTCTAATTTTAAAATATCAAAAATATTTATTTTATCTCTGTTGTCTAATTCTATAAATTTAAAAACATCACCCTCTTTATAAAATAAATGTTCATTGTCTTTATATAAAAATATATTGCTGATTGTTCCGCTATATCTTGTAACTAATTCATTGGTATGCTCTTTTTTTGACGGTTGGGATATTTTTTCGCCAATATAATAAACCCAGATTTCGCGGTCATTGCTGTAAACAACACGTTTATCTTCGTTTGAAAAATAAGCGTTTTTTACGAAAGAATTTATAAATGTTATTTTATTATTTTCGTTCACAAAATATAAATTGCCAGAATCAGATAAAACAAGATAAGTGTTTTTTCCTGACTTGATTATTTTTGACGGCAAGTTGGAATTGAAATTGTCAGGCATAGTTAGGATATTTTTTGCTGCGTCTGGCTTAATATAATTTGTTAAATAGAGAGTATTGTCGTTTGTCTCAAAATAATAAATATCATCTCCAATAATTGAAAAGCTTGATATATTTTCCAAAAATTTTTTGGAAACTAATTTATCACAAGCAAGTTTATAGAGCGCGTTGTTTTTTAAATAAAACAATGATTTGTCGAAATGAAAGTTCCACTTATTCCTGATTTCCTTTTTTTGCCCAAAGATATTGTTTAATTTATATGTTTTGTTGCTGTTTTCAAGATCAATCAAATACCAAGAATATTTATTATCGTCATTCGCGCCGCTTGCTTTTAAAATTATTTTTTGATCATCGTCGGACCAAATAATATTGTCAAAATAATAATTTTCGTATTCTTTTGGCGGCAGAATATAATCCGTAATCATTTTTTGTTTTTCGCTTTCAAGATCAAAAATAAAAACATTTAACTTTCCATTGCTTATTTTTTGGTACGCTATTTTATTTTTATTATTGCTTGCCCAGATATTATTCGGTTCCGCGCCTGTTACTATGCCATTTAATAAAATCTTTTTCTCGTAATTATTTTTCAATAAAACAACATTTTTAAGTTTGGTAATATATCCTCCTTTTACTTCTATATTTTTCTCCCAAGTAAAATAATTATTTTTCTCAATTTTAATATTGTATGTTTCAGGGTTTAGATTTTCTATTTTAACATAATCGCTAAATAAATCTCCAAGCAGATTATTTTTAAGAATTTCTCCGTTGATGTAAATATCGGATTTTTTCGGTTCAGTTTTCACGATAATTGCGCCAACTTGCACCGTCTTGCCATCGTCAATGCTATATTTATAGCCAAAACTGTAATATAAAATGATCGCTGACATTATGAAAAATATCACAACGCAAAAGTATAAATAGATTTTGAATTTTTTGTCTTTCATATTATTTATTCTATCAAATCTAATTCTAATTGACAATTAAAACAAATAAGATAGAATGAAATCAGTTAAATCTAAGCGGAATTTATGTTTGTGAAAAAAATAGGAATAGATTTGGGCACCGCCAATATTTTGGTGTTCATCCCGCAAAAAGGAGTTGTTATTAATGAACCGTCTGTTGTTGCTGTCTCGCTTGACGACAATAAAATTTTAGCCGTTGGCAATGAAGCGAAAGAAATGCTTGGAAAAACGCCGGAAAATATTTCTGCAAGCCGTCCCGTGAAAGATGGAGTGATTGCCGATTATAAAATCACGGAAGCGATGATCAGATATTTTATCAATAAAGTCAGCGGAAAGGTGAGATTTTTTAAGCCGAAAGTAATTGTCTCAGTTCCAGCGGGAATTACTTCCACGGAAAAAAGAGCGGTTATTGACGCAACTTTGCAAGCAGGAGCCAAAGCGGCATATGTTGTCAAAGAGCCGATTCTGGCGGCGATCGGCGCGGGAATTCCAATTAATACTCCATTTGGAAATATGATCGTTGATATGGGAGGCGGAACATCGGAAGTGGCGATTATTTCTTTAGGAGGAGTTGTTTCTTTTTCTTCAGTCCGAGTCGGTGGAGACAAATTAGATCAGGCAATCTCGGATTATATCAGAAAAACGCATGGAGTTGCTATTGGCGACAGGAACGCGGAAGAGATAAAAATAAAAATCGGCAGCGCGACAATTATTGAAGATAACAAATCTATAGAGGTGAGGGGAAGGGATTTAATCTCAGGGCTTCCAAAAACAATTAAGATAAACTCCAATGAAATTGTTGAGGCAATGCAGGATGAATTGCAGGAGATAATCAAAGCGGTTAAAGATGTTCTTAGAGAAACGCCTCCGGAATTATCTTCCGATGTAATTGACAGGGGAATGGTTCTAAGCGGCGGCGGCGCGCTTCTTCGAAATTTAGATAAACTTATCATGCAATCAACCGGCGTACCCTGCTATACTGCCGACAATCCTTTATTATGCGTGGCAAAAGGAACAGGGATGGTTTTAGATAATCTTGATTTATATCAAAGAAGCGTTATTTCAAAGAAGTGAAATTGCTGATGAAAAAATTGCAACCAAAAATACAAGGATACAAGATACAAACATCAAAAGATAATCAAACATCAATAATCAAACAGCTTGAAATTTGATTTTTGATTACTGGAATTTTTTGGTCATTGTATTTTGTATCCTTGTATAGCGGTATTATTTTAAATTTATCGCTTTTTTGTCATCCCGACAGGAACGATAGCGACTGAGGGATCTAAGAGCTGGATAAATATAATCATTCTGTCTGCATAGCAATATTCGCAGATTTCTCACTTCGCTCCGCTCCGTTTCGAAATGACAAGTTGAATTTAAAGTAATACCACTATACTCAATACTGAATACTAAATACTATAAACATGAAAATTGGCATTGACGCTTCACGGGCATTTGGAAAAGAGAGGACTGGGACGGAAGAATATTCCTACCAGTTGATTAAAAATTTTGCAATGATGGATACTTCCTGCCATCAGATTTTTTTATACGCGAGAAAAAATTCTCTAATAAATTTTGATTTGCCTGATAATTTCCAATTAAAAATTATTTCTACGGACAGGTTTTGGACCCAAATCGGGTTGGCGTCTGAAATGATGATGAATAAGCCGAATATTTTGTTTATTCCCTCTTACGCGATTCCGCAAATTCATCCGTCTAAAACAATTGTGACTATTCATGGGCTTGAATATCGTTATTGTCCAGAATGTTATTCTTGGAAAGAAAGGTTTATTTTAGAATTAAACACAAGATCTTCTGTTAAATGGGCAAGTAAAATTATTACGCCGTCGGAAAGCGCGAAGAGAGATTTGATTAAGTTCTATAAAGTTGACGCGGATAAAATAAAAGTTGTTTATCATGGGACATCAAGCATCAAGCATCAGGCATCAAGCATCAAGCATCAAAATAAAGAGATTTTTAATATTCTGTTTATTGGCAGAATAGAAAAAAGAAAAAACTTGGTAAATTTAATTAGGGCGTTTGAAATATTTAAAAATAATATCCAATATCCAATATCCAATATCCAATTAATTCTTGCAGGAAAAAGCGGGTTTGGATTTTCTATGATAAAAAGAGAAATCCAAAAATCGTTATACAGCAAAGATATTATTTTGAAAAATTATATTACAGAAGAAGAAAAAAATAAATTATACAAAAATGCCGATTTGTTTATTTTACCGTCTTTTTACGAAGGCTTCGGCTTACCTGTCCTGGAAGCGATGAGCTATGGTTTGCCGGTAATTTGTTCAAATGTTTCTTCTTTACCCGAAGTGGCCGGCGGCGCGGCATTATTGGTTAATCCAAATAATCCTAAAGAAATCGCGGAAGCAATGAAGAAAGTTTTTGGCGATGATGATTTAAGAAAAAAAATGATTGAAAAAGGGTTTGAGAATATGAAGAAATTCAGCTGGGAGAAATGCGCGAGAGAGACGATGAATGTATTGTTAAATTGTTAATATTGTTGTTAAATATTATGATATTGAATATTGGAGTAAGGGTTTTAGCCCGAATTTGCGCCAAGCCGTTGTCTCGCTGCAGTTCTCTGCGGAGAGACTGCAGCAAGGTGAAAAAAATAGTACTTTGTCATTCTGAACTTGTTTCAGAATCTTTGCTCTTTCAGGTTTAATCTATATTTAGGGTCTGCTGATTTTCATCTAATTTTTATAAAAAGAGATAAATTCAGAAAATATTAAAAAAATAATTTAGTTTGTTTTAACCGCTTTTTCAAACCCCTCCTAGCCTCCCCTTATCCAAGGGGAGGGATAATTGGAGAAAATCAGCAGACCCTATTCACCTTGTCACAAAACCAAAAATATGTTAAGCAATTTCCAAAAACCAAAAATCGCTCTTGTTCATGATTTTCTAACTTATTTCGGCGGGGCTGAGAGAGTTTTGATGTCTTTGCATCAGCTTTATCCGAAGGCGCCGATTTATACTTTGTTGTATGATCAAAATAAAATGAAAAAATATTTTCCCAAGGCGAAAATAAGAACTTCATTTCTAAATAAATTTCCTGAGTTTATCAAAAAAAGAAAAAAATATCTTTTGCCTTTTTTGTCAACCGCGGCAGAGACATTTGATTTAAGAGAATTTGATATTGTCATTTCCAGTTCTAGTTCGTTTGTGAAAGGAATAATTACCAAGCCGAAAACAATTCATATTTGCTATTGCCATACGCCAACCAGATTTCTATGGGACTGGCATTATAATTATCTTAAAGAAAATAAAGTCGGAAGAATTAAAAGTATTTTTTTAACTCCGCTTCTGCACTATTTAAGAATGTGGGACAAAACAGCCGCGGAAAGAGTTGATTATTTTATCGCCAATTCGGAGAATACCGCCAAGAGAATTAAAAAGTTTTATAACAGGGAAAGTGAGATAATTTATCCGCCAGCCACTACGGGCAAGTTGAAAGTCCGTAAAGTCAAAAATCAAACAGTCCGAGAATTTCATAGTCCAAGCAAAGCAGAGCGGAGTGAGGATGTGGAATTAGCTGCGCAAGCGAGTTCCACATCCCTATCAGGATTATGGAGTCAACAGTATAGAACTATGGAATCATTGGAACACATAATTCCTCAACTCCCCTTATCAGAGGGTCTTTCCAATAATAATTATTTTCTTATTGTCTCCCGCTTGAGCCCTTATAAAAAAATTGACATTGCTATTGAAGCGTTTAATAAACTGGAACTGCCGTTAGTTATAATCGGCGACGGCGAGGACAGGAAAAGATTGGAAAAAATGGCGGAGAAAAATATTAAATTTTTGGGATTTCAGCCGGAAGAAAAAATCGCGCGATATTATCAAAATTGCCAAGCGCTTATTTTTCCCGGAGAAGATGATTTCGGTATAACGCCTGTTGAAGCGATGTCGTTTGGCAAACCGGTTCTCGCTTACAGAAAAGGCGGCGTACTGGAAACGGTAATTGAAGGCGAGACGGGGGAATTTTTTGACGACCCAATTCCCGAAATTTTAGCGGACGGTGTAAGAAGAATAAAAAATAATTATGATAATTATGATTCCGAGAGAATTAAAGAACAAACGGGGAAGTTTTCGGGGGAGGAGTTTAAGAGGAAGATAAAAGAGTTTGTGAAAAAGATCTGTGAAGAAAGTTTAAAATGCTGATTAAGTAAGACAAATATCAAATTCCAAATACAAAATATCAAGTTAATTCCAAATATCAAATTATAAAATTTTCTCATTTGTCATTCTGAATTCGTTTCAGAATCTTTGTTACCTTAGGTTAATTTGTATTTAATTCACTAAAGTCCAATTTTTATTTTTATTTTTGGCTGAGTTTATTTTTATAACACTATAGATTATATTGCGCGCATTTCAAGTGAAGGCGAACAAGTGTTTGTTCGCCTTCGTTTGAAATACTTATTGTATTTTTAATTTAGCAAAAACTTATAATGTTTCGTAGGTTTGATTAGCATAACAAAGAATAGATTCTGAAACAAGTTCAGAATGACAATAATAATATTTGCTTTACTTAAAGAAATATGCTAAATTAAACTTATATTAAGCATAGGATTATGCGTTTAAAAGACACAATAATAGGAAATGAAAGAATTGCTGAAATATTGGAAAAAAATTATGAGACAGGCAAACTTTCTCACGCTTATTTGTTTGAGGGTCCAGAACATATCGGCAAAAGAACGCTTGCTTTGAATTTTTGCAAATTGCTTTTAAATAGCGATAAGAAAAATATTTTAGAAAATCCCGATCTGATGATTTTAAATCCGTCTGATGGCGATAAACAGATAACTGTTGAAAAAATAAGAGAACTTGAAAAGATTTTAGGATTGTATCCGTATCGTTCAAAATATAAAATAGCGATTATAGAACAAGCGGAAAAAATGAGCAGAGCGGCCGCGAACGCGTTTTTGAAAACTTTGGAAGAGCCGAATGAAACGACGATATTAATATTGTTGTCGTCCAATTCCAAAAATGTGCCCGAGACGATAAAATCCAGATGCCAAAGAATGAAATTCTTGCCGGTAAAAAGAAAACTGCTTGAGGAATTTTTAAAAAGTAAAGTAGATAAAAAATCAGAAGCAGAGAGAATTATAGAAATATCCGGTTATCGGCCGGGAAAAATAATTGAATTTTTGGAGCATAGAGAAAAAGTTGGCGCGATAATGGAAAATATAAGCAAATTTTCAGTTATCATTAAAAAAAGCGAGAACGATAAAATTAACGAGGCGGAAATTATTTCAAAAGACGAAATAAGTGAAATTGTGAATATGCTTGATTTATGGGCTATTTATTGTCGAAAACTTTTAGTGAGAGAATATGAAATTTGTGGTGAGAGCAAAAAGGAACACCTGCCGAAAATTGTCAGCAGAATTAATTTGATAAACAAGACAAAAGAAGATATTTTGTCAAAGAATATAAATGTCAGATTAACTCTTGAAAATTTGCTTTTGCGGATGTGATTTGTTGATAGTAATTTATAGTAATTCATAGTAACTAATTGTTACAACAAATTACAACGAATTTCTATAAATTACTATAAACATTATGAACGAGAAAACAAACAAAATATTAACAATAGCGCTTCTTGCGTTTGTAACCATTTCTTTTAGCGGCTGTCTTAATTTGACCAAAAAAGAGGAAAAAGAGAAGGCAGTCGTTAATGATCATCAAGGCGTTTTTAAATCGGTTGATGGGGGAAAAACATGGGAGCATAAAGTGAAGATTGAAGGGGAAGGCATGATTGACAGCGTCAAAATATCAAGTATGATAATGGATCC
>Ga0190345_1000235_pt1 | contig 18281 bp, 15 predicted proteins | sample 48721334_MG_FD_161674 | JGI IMG/M metagenome (GOLD analysis project Ga0190345, IMG submission 161674) | Hydrothermal vent microbial mat bacterial communities from Southern Trench, Guaymas Basin, Mexico - 4872-13-3-4_MG | ecosystem: Environmental > Aquatic > Marine > Hydrothermal vents >...
CCTATCGTGTGAACCGACGTATACAATTCCTTCTTCTGTAATAAGGGGGCTAGCCCATAACCAATTGTTGAACTTCCATTTCCAGTAAAGTTCACCATTACTTCTCAGCGCATAAAGAGTTCCATCCAGGGAGCCAAAAATTACCGTGCCATCGGCGGCAATAGCTGGTGTGGAATGAATGGGACCACCGGTTTCAAAGCTCCATATTACACCGCCATCGCTGTTCAGAGCGTAGAATTTATTATCATATCCTCCGAAGTAAATCGTACCATCTTCAGAAATCGCAACTCCGCTTCTAATTGGATCTCCTGTGTAGAATTTCCAGACGAGTTCCCCATCCTTGTTTACCCTGTACAGATGACCATCATCGGAACCAAAGACCAAATCGCCATTTTCAGCAATTGAGATATCTGCTTCTATCCAGTCGCTGGCTTCAAAAGTCCAGTTAACCACACCTTCTGGATTCAATGAGTACAATTTCCCGTACGAGGTTCCCACATATATGGTACCGTCTTCGCTTATCGCTGCGCTGGAGACGATCTTACCAAGCGGTTTCTGCCACAAAATTTCGCCATAAGTGTTTAGTGAATAGAATAATCCGCCGGTAGTGCCAATAAACAACTGTTTATCGCCATTGATAACCAGCGTTGATTCTATACCGCCATTTAATTTTACCGTCCAATTCAAATCACCGTCAGGTCTTACAGAATACAGGTAACCCGATTTGTCTCCGATATAGATGTTACCGTAATCGTCAATCACCGGGGAAGATTTAAATGTATCATTCGCTTTGAAGGTCCACAATTTATTTCCAGTCGCTTTATCAAAAGCATAGAGTTTTCGACCAATTCCAACAAAGATCGAAGATCCATCTTTCACTGCCGCGCTGGAGTAAATGAGATCATCTGTGCTTATGCACCATTTTGGTTCGAGGATCACCGCTGCAAATTGCCAGAATGCCGTTTCAGCACTATTGGAAACACTCCAAAGGTCAACAGCTTTCACTTTCCACAAATAACTTCTACCCAATTCAAGACCGGTCACGGTAAGATCGGTATTGATAGTCTCAACCTCTACCAGGTTTTCTTCTGATGGACCGTACGAAACGATGTATTTCATAGCATCTCCATCGGGATCTGTTGCATTCCATTTCAGAATTACATCGGTGGAGGTCTCGGCGTTACGCTCAGGCGAGATTAATTCAATCACCGGATCACGGTTCACATCAATAACTCTGAATGGAATCGTGATTTCCACATTGTCATACCCATCCGAAGCAACTCCTTTGAAGGCGACATCTTTTGATGTGATTTCAGGGTTGCTGTGGGATACAACATCATAATCAGGTTTGTAGCTGATCTTGTTACCTTCTACAACCAAACCTTCTACTGAGTAAGTTATTTCATCGCCATCTATATCCTTCTGTGGAAGAACAATCTCAGCTTCTTCGCCTTCTTTAACAGCAACAGGGCTAACCGGTTTAACTGACAACCTGTTGATACTCTCAAAGGAGAGCACGCCGCTCTTGCTTGTCCGGGAATCGTCAGTTTCACGAAGATCAGTGGCTTCTATCCAGCACTCATATTTTGTGTGCGGTTTTATATCGAGTGTGTACTGACTTTCACAGAGTCCTTCAATAGTGGTTGTTTCGCCTATCTCCACATCTTTGAGATGGAATGTATAAGTGAGTTTGTCATTATCGAGATCGCTCCCGGTCCAGGTAAATAGAGCTTTCAGGACATATTCAGTATCCGTTGAAACATAAGACATCTCAGGGGTGGTAACCACTGGTGAAACGTTTGTATCGGATATTATTATTGGATAAGTGATTTCTGTAACACCACCAAAGTCATCTTTTGCAACAACAGTTACTTCATATTCTCCGGCAGAAACTGGCATATTTTCTGTCCCATCAGCACCGATTTCTGAGACATTATCGACATAGATGCAGAAGTTACCATCTTCGTCGAGAGTGCCAATGCCTGCTTTCTTTTCGAAAATTATTCTATCTTCGTCAGGGTCCTGGAAATACCCCTTAAAGTTGATTCTGTATTTCTTCGGATGCTTATCGTTTTCACCAGGTTCTGGTAAATTGAACTGTGCTTGCATTGCAACGGGAGCATGATTTACCGTTGTGAAACTCCACAATTGGCTTGATACAACCGTAGCGCCATCAGTAGCTTCTACTTTCCAGAAATATTTTGTATGAGGTTGGAGCTTCACAGTGGCTGAAGTTTCGCTGAGCCAGGTGAACCCATCAAAAGCGTCTTTGGGCATTTCATTTGCTCTGAAGAAAAGGTCATAGTGTAGAGGGTCGCTATCAGGATCGACAGCTGTCCAGGAAAGGGTAACTTCTTCTGCATCAATTACACTGTTGTCACCCGGTTCGACCAGTTCTACCATGGGAGGCCTGTTCACATTGTTCACAATTACCTTTACGGAAAATTTGACACTGTCCTGCACATCCATGGCGGTTAAGTTAACAGTGAATTCTTTGCTACCTTCTACTGTTGTAACTGCTTCATAATCTGGATTCAGGGTCAGCACTGATTTTTCCAAGGAAAGCCCAAGATGTTCTGGATTATCTTCAGACAGGACAAATTCAACTTTATCACCATCAGGATCATGAACAAAGGCATCAAGGTCAATAACCTTTTTCTCTGTTTCGTTCAATTCTACCGCTATTTTTGATACGCAGGGAAGACTGTTTCTTGTTTTGAAATGGATAAGGTTTGACTCTGCTGTAAGGCCATATGCATCTTCGACTTTCACTTTCCAGTAGTAATCGGAGTGAGGATCAAGAACTGCTTTGTACTCTGTCTGATCAGTGGTAAAAGATGTTAGTTCCTCTTCCGATGTGCCATAGTACACGGTCGATCTGACATAATCTTTCCGATCAGATCCATCTTCAATATCAGGATCTGCCACACTCCATTTAAACGTTACTTCCGTCGAAGTCTCAGTATCTGTAGCGGGAGAACTCAAAAAAACCTGCGGTTTTCTATCGACATTTTTCACTGTAAGGATAAAGTCGTCGGATGAAGTTAATTCACCATCACTTACCTTTACAGCTACTCTATATGTTCCAGAAGAAGCATATGTTGGAGTATATACATACTCTGTTCCCTCAATTTCTCCTACCGATCCGGGGAGCAGTTCAAAACTCAAGGGATCTCCATCTTCATCAGACGCAAAATCGAGAAGATTCAGCTTCAAGGGGTGCTCTTCATCGATTGTTACATCTTCTAAAATCACGCGTGGTGAATGATTTGCAGTCTTAAAGGTGAAGACATCACTTTCAGCTTGACCGCCTCTCCCATCCTTTGCTACGACTTTCCAATAGTATTTAGTATTACCTTTCAAGTTTTTGGCTTTTATGTCCAATCGGTCATGATCTACCATCCATGGTGAATCAAAAGGCAGTGAGTCACTCAAGTAAACATCGTAAAACAAATAATCCCCGTCCTCATCGCTCGAATACCACAAAAGTAGGATCCCATTTTTGTCGTCTTCAACAGATAGCTGTTTTCCATTGTCGGGGTAAAGCAACTGAATTTCTGGTGGGTGGTTTGGCAAATCCTCAGGTCTCATAACCTTGACGACGACTTCCCCTTCAACTGTACCAGCATTGGATACAACCTCCACCCGTATTGAATATGCACCAGGTGCTTCAGGTGCCCTCCAGACCGCTGTCCCGTTCTTATAATCCCTTATAATTTTTCCTTCCTCGGGGTTCCATTTATAGGACAGTATTCCATCACCGACAGCTTCACATCTCAAAAATACTCTTCCGCCTGGACCTGTTAACATAGGTTTTGCGGAAACAGTGTTAATCTTGATTTCTGTCGCGAACATAGTACCGACTAAAATTAGAACCAAAGCCAGTATTATTGCTCCTTTTCGCATATTTACACCCCCTGTATGTTATCTCAAAATCTTTCACGATATAAAAACTGAGGGCTCGGGAGCCCTGTACCAATTAAAAATATACCAGAAAAGGAATTGACAAGTCAATGATAAACCATGAAAATATGCTGTTTTTTCCAGTTCGTTAGTTTGTCAAATTGTAACAATTAAACGCTCTTAAAAGTTATGTTGAAAATGAGCTGTTTTTGCATTCTCTTTGAGTGATATACTTTTTACGGAGGTGGTGAAGACCGGGTTCATTCATACCCAGCTTTTTCATTTGTGGCTATAACTCTCATCTTTGTTGAATCTATGAAGCTTCTATTTAATGGACTTCCTGCATTTGGAGCAGTACTCTTTAGAAAAAGTGGCGACATACAATTGTATTGTCTCGATGTACTACGAAGAATTTTATTTTTGCTTGTGTAGCGTTTGATTTTGAGTTTTTTCCTGATTTATTGACAATATTTTCACTGGAATGGTTCTTACAAGGTTAAAAGCGCATTTGCACTGATGCTTCTGGTATCTCTGCCAATAGTGACAAAAACAGAAGTGTGATGATTATTGGGGGTGTTTTAATGTTCAAGAAAATTTCCTGGATTTTTCTGATTATGTTGCTGTCAGTTACGATGTACGCTTTTACAGCTTACTCTGCCGGGAAAACAGCAGAAGACTTTGGAGGAAAAATCGTTCTCATTCTGCACTATCACAGATACGATGGAAACTACGATGGATGGAATTTGTGGGTATGGCCTCATAAGCCACAAAGTCTTGCAGGCAAGAGTTATGAGTTCAACCACATGGATGATTTTGGCCCTTTTGCAGTTATAACTTTCGACAAAAAATGGGAGCAATTGGGGTTCATAGTAAGGTTGAGAGAATGGGAGAAAAAGGATGTAAATGCAGATAGATTCGTTAAAATACCAAAAACCGGTGTAGCGGAAATCTGGGTACTTGAAGGGGAAATGGATTTTTATACCGATCCCAGCAAAATCGATTTAAGTCCAAGAGTAAAAGCGGCTTTTCTCGACTCTTTCACAGATATCTACGCATATCTTTCCACACCAATGGACACAAAACAATGGTTCAAAAAAGTACAAGTTACCATTGATGGAAAAAATCTGCCCATAAAAAGTGTAACAAAAGCAGACCCCACTGATATTTCCAAGACGAAGTACATAAAAATATCCTTAGGCGAGGAATTGAAACCAGAAGATGTTTCGAAATCTATTCAGCTGAAAATCGACGGTTATATGAAAAAGACCATTATATGTCGAAAGATCCTGGATAACAGTGCATTTTACTACTCTGGAGAGTTGGGTGCTATTTACAAACGCAACAGTACCGAATTCAGGATTTGGTCGCCTGTTTCCAGTTCGGCGGATTTACTCTTGTACGATGACTACAATGCTACTGAACCTTCCAAAGTGATTCCAATGATTAAAAAGGACAAAGGGGTATGGAGTACTGTCATACCGGGTGATCTTCATTTGAAGGCTTACAAATATAGATTCACGTCTTATGGAAAGACAAGAGAAACAGTGGACATGTTTTCAAAGGCTGTAACGAAGAATGGTGAAAAATCCGTAGTGGTAGATCTCTCTCGCACAAATTTTGATGGCTGGGAAGCGGACATAAAACCACAATTGAAAGCATTTGAAGACTCCATCATTTATGAAATTCACGTGGCTGATATCACTGGAGATCCTTCTACCACCATAATCAACAAGGGAAAGTATCTGGGCTTAACAGAAAGAGGAGTTACCAACTCGCTTGGAGTAAAGGTTGGACTGGACCATCTTATAGAATTGGGTATCACTCATGTTCATATAATGCCGATCCATGACAGCTTCTATCTCAAGGAAGGTGAAAGAGACCAATACGGCTGGGGATACGATCCATATTTATACTGGGTTCCTGAAGGCCATTACAGCACTGACCCTTCCAATCCTTTATCCAGAATAACCGAGGTCAAAAAAATGGTTAAGGCCCTTCATGATAGCGGCATAAGAGTTATACTTGATGTGGTTTACAATCACACAGCTCAAACTGGACCAGGATCACCTTTCGACCAAACTGTCCCATATTACTTTTATCGCATAGATTACATGGGCGCTTATACAAATGGCTCAGGTGTTGGCAATGAGATAGCTACTGAACGACCTATGATGAGAAAGTTCATAGTAGATTCGCTTCTCTATTGGGTTAGTGAGTATCATGTTGATGGTTTTCGCTTCGATCTTCTGGGATTATTTGATAAAGAAACTGTCAAAGCAATTGAAAGCTCTCTACATGCTGAAGATCCCTCCATACTGGTTTATGGTGAACCCTGGGGTGGTTGGGGAGCAAATATCACTTTTGGCAAGGGGTCACAAAAAGGAATGCATATAGCCCTATTTAACGATGGTATAAGAGATGCCATTATCGGGAGCGTTTTTAACAAGAAACTCAAAGGCTTTGCTCTTGGAAGTCGTGCTAAAGAGACGAGGATAAAGCGGGGTGTCGTTGGCAGTATTTCATATAGCAGCAAGATTTACGATTTTACGTCAGATCCCGAGGAAACAATCAACTATGTTAGTTCCCACGATAACCTTACTTTATGGGACAAAGACGTCGAAGTTGTTGGCAACGAAAATATCGCACTTCTTAAAAAAGCCCAGAAATTCTCAAATGCTATTATTTTGCTCTCTCAAGGGATTCCTTTTTTGCACGGAGGAGTTGATTTTTGCAGGACAAAACACGGAAATGATAACAGTTACAACGCTGGGCTTGAAATAAACATGTTTGATTGGAAACGCAAAGCAGAATTCTACGATGTTTTTTCTTATTACAAGGGTCTGATCGATCTCAGAAAGGCACATATAGCCTTTAGGATGCGCACCGCTGATGATATTATAAATAATCTAGTGTTTCTCCCTACACAACAAAAGCGTGTTGTGGCTTTCCAGATTGATGGAGAAGCCATTGGCGACCAATGGAAAGATATTATTGTGATTTTCAACGGCAATACTACACCCGTTTTTTTCAAGCTACCCGACGGCAACTGGAATCAAGTTGTCAATGAGGAAAAAGCAGGAAACGGAATCTTGAAAGTTGTCAAAGGTGTAATTAACATTGCGGGCACGAGTGCCTGCGTATTGTATAAATAAGTTGGAGGTGACTCATGTACACAGCTTCTATTTTAAAGGTCATGGAGCCTGAGCGTGGGAATTCGGCGTGTTCAACTGAATATTGCAAAGAAGTTCTTTCAAAATATGACTTTCACGTTCTTCACAAAAGTGATGTGAAACCCGTAATGAGTGTTTTAAAAGAAGAGATTTTCGCCACTTCCCGAAATAGCGAACTGGTTATTATAATGGGTGGAACGGGGCTTCTTTGGGAAGATATCGCCACTGAAGCTGTGCTATCGCTCATTGATAAAAGAGCACAGGGCTTAGAAATTTCAATGGTGCACAATGCCTTAAAAAAGGATCGCGAATTCTCCCGCTACCGCTGCGCAGCCGGAACAATACTCAACTCGGTGGTTCTTTCCATCCCCGGAAAGAAGGAAAGCGTCGAATGGTATCTGGAACCTGTTTTAAATACTATAAAAACTTTGTTGAATGAGTGGAGGAAAAAAAGATTATGATGCTATCAAAATTAACCGGTAAATACCTTGCTGTTGAAGGAGTAATCGGGGTTGGTAAGACCACGTTGGTTAGATATCTATCACGCCAGTATTTCCTCCCCACGGTTCTTGAGGTTGTCGAAGAAAACCCCTTTCTTGGGAAATTTTACGAAGATATGGATAGGTGGGCTTTTCAAACACAGCTTTTTTTCTTGCTGAGCAGATTTGACCAGCAGACTGACCTTGCCAAGAAGTTAAAAGAAGGAGCCGGGATTGTCTCAGACTATATCTTTGAAAAAGACCATCTTTTTGCCTCTCTAACACTTAAAGACGAACAGAAAATGCTCTATGAAAGAATCTTCGGTCTATTAAGAGAGCAAGTTCCTAAACCAGACCTCGTAATTTACCTTTATGCGTCTGTGGACGTGCTGATGTCCAGAATTAGCTTGAGAGATAGGCCATTTGAGAGAAGCATGAGCCGAAATTACATCGAGCTTTTAACTGATACATATGAAGCTTTTTTTGAGAACTTCAAAGATACAGAGGTTTTAAGGGTGGACACGACAAATCTTGATTTTGTGAAAAATGAACGGGATCTAAAATATATTTTTGAGTTGATAGAAGGGAGATTTCAGTCATGATCATTGGCATCTGCGGTAATATCGGAGCTGGGAAATCGTCTCTCACAGCATTACTTGAAAAGAAACTTGGCTTCACCCCCGTCTATGAAGCAGTTGATGAGAACCCTTTTCTAAAGGATTTTTACTCTGATATGAAACATTGGGCTTTTCATTCCCAGCTGTTCTTTCTGATAAAACGCTTCGATTTCCTGAAAAGGGTGGATGACGAAGGTAAAATAATCATACAGGACCGAACAATTTATGAAGACGTGGAAATCTTTGCTAAAAACCTTCATTTAATGGGATATATCGATGAAAGAGACTGGAACCTTTATCGCGATACCTTTTACACCCTTTCCGATCATCTTAAAACACCAGCAGGTATGGTGTATATCAAATGTTCAGTATCAACGCTCATTGAACGCATCAAAATGCGAGGAAGAGGCTATGAAAGCAATATCAAACCGGAATATCTCGAACGGTTAAATAGGCTTTATAACAGTTGGTTTGACAATTACACGGCATCAGAGAAATTTGTCATAAATGGCGACAAATATGATTTTATAGCAAACAAAGCTGATCAGAAGCTTGTACTGGAGGATATTGCGAATTTTGTAAAAAAACTTTCTGCAGGTGTTCAGTCGAGCTTATTCAACGGTGAAACATGACAGGATACCTGGCAATCGGCTTTGGTGGTTTCCTCGGCGCTATGGCAAGATATGCTTTCAGTAAACTCATAAACGAACGTTACGGATTACTAAGTTTTCCGTTAGGTACGGTTTCGGTAAACATTATCGGTAGCTTTTGCCTCTCGCTATTCTTAGCGTTTGCTTTTAAGAAAACGGAAGTGAATAGAGCCTTCTATCTCTTCTTTGCCACTGGTTTTTTGGGAGCCTTTACCACCTTTTCCACATTTGCTTATGAAGGTCTAAAACTTCTACAGGAGCAATCTTTTAGCGCATTTAGCTCTTATTTCTTGTTGAATATCTTTGGCGGTTTTACCGCTGCATTTTTGGGTTTCGTAGTCGGAAGAGCTTTATAATGGGGGAATGCATATGGAGTATGGTTGTTTAAAAATCTATATAGGCGAGGCTGATAGACTTGGAGGAAAGATCGCCTATGAAGAGATAGTGAAGATGGCTTTTAAAGAGGGATTAAAGGGAGCCACTGTATACCGCGGAATACTGGGCTTTGGATTGAAGCGCCATTTAAAAAGGGCAGATTTCTTCACCCTAAGCGAAGATCTGCCCATTATTGTAGAAATCATAGATGATTATTCGCTTCTGGAGGCTTTTGCGGATAAGATTAAAGCTAGAGAGCTGGACGGATTGATAATCCTTTCAAAGGTCAGTTCTTCATATCATCGATGATTTTATCGACAGAGGCAACATCAATAAACTGAATTCCTGCTTTAACGCAACCACCGTCAAGTATGCTATCATTGCCTATCATAAAACTCCTATCCGGAGGGCAATCTACTTTTTCTAAAATATATCTGTAGTATTTTTCCGATGGTTTGACGTTGTAACTGTTCTCCATGGAAGTGATGTAATCAAAAATCTCTGGATTTAGGCCGATCCAAAAGATCCTTTTTTCAATAGCAATAGAGGGAAATATTGGATTTGTAGCAAGAACTATCTTATGGCCGTGTTCTTTTAATTTTTCTAACACTTCTATCATTTTTCCCCTTGGTATAACAAACTCCTTGAGCTCATCATATGTTGTTTTGTAGAATTTCATGAAAAAATCAGCCCATCGTTCCTGGCTTCCATAACCCATTTCCTTGGTGAATTTGCCCATGAAAAAATCAAAGTTGTTTCTTCCATCAGTCTTAGTGTTCAAAGCTTCGAGAGATGAGAATATGGCTTTCTTGATCTTCTCCATCTGCAATGGATCCCCTACATACTTTGCAATTAAACCAAAATACCGCGTGATAAATTCTTCATCAGTGTTTTTGGTTAATGTCCCATCAAGATCAAAGAGATAACAAAATACCATAACAACGCCTCCAAACAATTATTTTCAGAAGTAGTATACAACGAAATTCCTCTGTCTCAAAAAAACTTTACCGACAACGGCTGTTAACCAAATGACATCGTTACTTTAAATGGAAAAACAATTTAATGGTAAAATATGCGTTGAAATAAAGAGGTATCTAAACTATAATGTAAGGGAGTGTATTAGGAAGGAGGACCTGAAATGGCCAAAGTATGCGAAATTTGCGGAAAATCCCCATCAACAGGTAACACTGTCAGCCATTCCAACAAGAAGAACAAGCGCTGGTGGAAGCCTAATGTACAAAAGGTTAGGGTTATTGTCAATGGGGAAGTTAAGAGAATGAGAGTCTGCACCAGCTGCTTAAAAGCTGGGAAAGTACAGAGAGCAGTTTAATAGCGCGCCCGGCGCGCTTTTTTTATCAACATGTTGAGCAGAGATACATTTTTGGAAATAGACCTTTCAGCTTATAAAAGTAATATAGCTTTCTTCACAAAAAAGCTCTTCCCAACAAAGTTAATGGCTGTTGTGAAATCTAACGCATATGGTCATGGTGCTGTTGAAATATCACATGCAGCAATTGAATCGGGAGTTGATAGACTCGCTGTTGCTTTTCTGGAAGAAGCACTGGAATTAAGAGCTGCGGGAATTACAGTACCAATACTCGTTTTCAACTATTTCAATCCCCGATATGCTGTAGAAGCACTAAAAAATAAACTCACCATAACAATTTACAGCAGAAGGCAGCTTGAGGAGATTAAAAAGCATATCCCCTCCGGATTAAAGGTACATCTGAATCTGGATACAGGTATGAGAAGACTGGGACCAGACATTAACAATGCGCTTGAATTGGCAATTGATATTTCAAGAACTGGTTATGATTTGGAAGGCGTCTATACACACTTTGCTGTGGCTGATGAAAAAAAAGAACAATTTACACTAGCTCAAGTCTTAATATATAAGAAATTCCTTGAAGAGCTGAAAAAAGCACGTGTTAATATAAAAATACGACATGTTGCCAATAGTGCGGGCGCTCTGCGATTTAATGAATCTATATTTGACTACGCCAGAATTGGAGTGGCCAGTTATGGGCTACAACCATCGGAAGAATTTTACATCGATGAGCTAATGCCTGTCCTTACCTGGAAATCTGTTGTATCTTATGTGAAAAAGATAAAGAAAGGTGATAGTGTTAGTTATGGAAGAACTTTCATTGCGCCACGTGATATGACAGTAGCCACAATACCTGTTGGTTATGGAGATGGATATAATAGAGGCCTTTCCAATAAAGGAGAGGTACTAATTTCCGGAAAGCGCTGCAGGATTATTGGCAGGGTTTGCATGGATCAGTTCGTCGTAGATGTCAGCCACCTTCCTCAAAAACCCAAAATGGGTGATGAGGTGGTTTTAATAGGTACACAGGGAGAAGAAAACATTACCGCAGAGGAATTGGCAAAGCTACTTGGCACTATAAACTACGAGATAACGTGTGCTATAACCTCCAGAGTACCAAGGATCTATCTCAGAAGGGAGAATTTAACATGAAACTTAGAGATATACTGGGCGAAGACGCAAAAAGTTTGTTAAACCATGCTGCCGGCGGAAAAGAAAAAATCTTCGTCTCTGAAATGAAACCTGGAATGACTGTTACTACCGATCTCAAAGTAATTTCGAAGAGGCTCCAGGAAGCCAAAGACGGAAAGAAATTTCTCTTGCTAACTCTGAGTGACCGAACCGGAGCGATAAGAGCGATAGACTGGCACAATGCTGAGGAAAACAACACAACAATTCCCATAGGTGCGGTTGTCAGAACACGTGGAAAGGTTGTCATTTATGATGAAAGGCTGCAACTGAATCTCGACTCACAAAAAGGACTATCACTATTAGAAGAAGGCGAGTATGACGTCCAAAGATTTTTGGCTATTACCAAGCGCAATGTAAACGAGATGTTTGACAAATTGCTTGCATATGTGGAAAATTTAAAGAATGATTACTTGAAAAAGTTGCTAAAGATCTTCTTTGAAGAAGACAAAGCTTTTATAAGAGCTTTTATAAATGCACCCGCTGCCGTAAAGGTACATCATGCTTACAAAGGTGGATTACTTGAACACACCTTATCAGTGGCCGAGCTCTGCGATTTTTTATCAATGAAATATCCTGAATCAATAGATAGAGATTTGCTGATTTCTGGAGCTGTTTTACACGATATTGGGAAAATAAAAGAGTATGGGATCGGAAGTTCAGGTATCGAAAAAACCGATGAAGGCGAGTTGGTGGGACATATATCTATCGGACTGGAAATGGTAAGCTCACGTATAGAAAAAATCCCGGACTTTCCAAACAACCTTAAAACGGAATTGAAGCATCTCATACTTTCGCATCATGGTGAAATGGATTGGGGATCTCCTGTAGTCCCAAAAACAACAGAAGCAATGGTATTACATATGGCAGATAACCTTGACTCGAAAATTGCACAGTTTAGAGAAATAGAAAACCGTGAGTACAACGGCACTGGAAATGGTTGGAGCAATTACGATCGCTTTTTGAATAGAAGAATTTACATGAAAAACCGTGACATGATATAAGAGGTGGTATTTTGTCTAAAACACTTGTAATCGTAGAATCGCCTGCAAAGGCGAAAACCATTGCAAGGTATCTCGGCAATGGATATGAAGTAGCTTCATCAAAAGGGCACGTGCGAGATCTGCCAGCCTCGGAATTTGGCGTAGATCTGAAAACCTTTGAACCCAGCTACGAAATTCTCAAGAACAAGACCAAAGTGGTTAATGAATTGAAAAAGCTTGCTAAAGGCAAGAGAGTCCTCCTCGCTTCAGATATGGATCGGGAAGGTGAAGCAATTGCGTGGCACCTTTCCAAGATATTGAATCTTCCAGAAAATGATGAAAATCGGGTAGTTTTTAGCGAAATTACTGAAAAGGTCATAAAAGAGGCCGTTGAATCTCCTCGAAAAATCGACTCCAACAAAGTTAACGCGCAGGTCGCAAGGCGTGTTCTCGATAGAATTGTCGGCTATAAATTGAGCCCCTTGCTTTGGAAATCCATAAAGCGCGGTCTCAGTGCTGGTCGAGTTCAATCAGTTGCCTTGAAGTTTATCGCAGAATTAGAAAGCAAAAGAGCGGCTTTCAAATCTCATGTTTTTTATAAGATCTTTCTCGAATATAAGGGAAAGAAGATCCCTCTGATCAAACTCGATGGTAAGAAATTCACCAACAAATCCATAACAAGCCCTGAAAGAAGAGAACAGGTAATTAAAGAGCTTTCGGGGTTAACACTTTATGTTATGGATCAGAAGAAAAGAAAAAGCCTACGAAAGCCACCAGCCCCCTTCATAACTTCGACGTTACAGCAAGCCTCAATAAATGAACTTGGCTGGAGTGCTTCGAAAACGATGAAAGTCGCCCAACAACTTTACGAAGGTGTTGAAACGGCTGAAGGCACCATTGCGTTTATTACCTATATGCGAACCGATTCAACGAGGGTTTCCGCTGAAGCGCAGGAGAAAGCCAAAGCTTTGATCAGGGAGCATTTCGGAGACGATTATATAGGCACCAAAAGCAAACCAAAGAAGGTCAAAAAAAACATACAGGATGCTCATGAAGCAATAAGGCCAACATATCCCGAAAAAAGCCCGGAATCTGTAAAGCAAGCTGGCCTTCTTAGTGGTGATCATTTGAAGCTTTATCAGCTTATATGGAATAGGTTTATAGCTTCTCAAATGGCTCCTGCCGAATATGAGGTTATGGAAACAAAAATCGCTGACAAAAATAACAAATATATCTTCAAGTACACAAGAGAAAAACTGCTGTTTGCAGGTTTTGAAAAGCTCTATTCAAAGAAATCAGAAAAGGAGATTTCAGACATTTCCTTACCGGTTGGGGCGGAATTCAAAGCCGATAAGATACTCTGGGAAGAAGATAAAACCACCCCACCAGCTAGATTTACAGAGGCATCGCTGGTTAAGGAACTTGAGAAAAAAGGTATAGGTCGACCCTCGACGTATGCCACTATCATTTCCACGCTCCTCGATCGGAAGTATGTGGTAAAACAAAAACGCGAGCTTATTCCAACTATTCTTGGAAGTATTGTGGCTGATTTTCTCGGTAAAGGGTTTCCAGAAATAATAGACGAAAAATTCACGGCAAATATGGAGGCTGAACTTGATGAAATCGAAAAATCTAACAAACAGTGGAAAGAGATAATCAGGGAATTCTATGATAATTTTTCTCAAGACCTTTCAAAAATTACAAAGGCTATAAAATCAGGGGAATTAAAATTGCTGTATCCTACTGATAGGCAGTGTCAGTGCGGTAATGAGATGAATATAGCCTTTGGCCGATATGGTGGTTATTTGAAGTGCCCCTCTTGCGGTAAAAGTGAAAAATTAAATATGGAACTAACCGCACCTTTGCTCAATGGGAAGGTTTTGCTATCTGAACATGTAGAAACAGAAAAAAGCAAAGAGACCTTCATCGATGAGAAATGCCCGGAATGTGGCGCTCCCCTGGTCATTAGAAATGGAAGATACGGGCAATTCATCGCATGTTCTTCGTATCCAAAATGTAAATATACCCGAAACGTGACTATTAATACACCATGCCCTATTTGCGGTGGTAAAGTTGCTAAATTGCGAAGCAAGAAGGGAAAAACATATTTCAAGTGCACCTCATGTGGTGAATTATTCTGGAACGAACCGGCTGGGCGAAAATGCCCTGATTGTGGCAAAGCGCTTGTGTATCTGGTGAAAAAAGGCGGGAAAAGAGTTCTTTATTGTGAAAACTGCAAGAAGGAAATAAAAGAGTAAAAACATGAAAGAAAAGATTCTCGTTATCTATGGTGGAGTTTCCCGGGAAAGAGAAATCTCCTTGATAAGTGGTCAAAGAGTATCCAGAGCGCTCAAAAGGCTTGGATACCAGGTGACTCTTTTTGACTTGAAAAGAAGCAATTTGGCTTCCCTTACGGAATTGAAGAGGCATGACCTCGCTTTTATAGCATTACATGGGAATTTTGGTGAAGATGGGAAGATTCAGTCTCTCTTCGACTTGATGGGGATGAAATACACTGGTTCAAGCGCTCTTACAAGCGCAATTTGCTTTGATAAAAACATCACCTACCAATTGACCGAAAAAATAACAACGCAACCAATACATGTAAAGCTCTCTTCTTGTGATGACATTGAAAAATTAGATTGGCATCACTTCCCGGCGATTGTGAAACCCAATGCAGAAGGATCAAGTATTGGCATTGAGCTCATCCGGAATCGAAAAATGCTAAAATCTTCTTTGAAAAGAGCGATAAATTCATACAGCGGGGTGTTGCTTGAAGAGTTCGTTGCCGGCAGGGAACTGTCTATTTCAGTACTTGAAATCGATGCTAAGCCTGTTGTTTTACCCATACTTGAGATCAAGCCCAAAAGAGATTTTTACGATTTTGATGCCAAGTACACACAGGGTCTTACGGAGTTTATTGTTCCCGCTTCTCTTGATGATCACTATACGAAAAGGCTTGAAGAACTCGCGAGTGACATTTTTTCCGCGCTTGGTTGCAGACATATGTGTCGGATAGACGGTATTTTCTCAGAAGGCAGCTTTTACTTTCTCGAAGTGAACACGATTCCGGGATTAACAGAGTTAAGCGATATGCCTCAATCTGCCGCTGCCATGGGAATGAGTTTTGAGGATCTCATTAATACCATTGTAAGGGAAGCCCTGAGAAAGGAAAAGGAGGTACCCACATGGAACAGATGCATGGAACAACAGTAATCGCTGTAAAGAAGGGAAATAAAATAGTTATAGCCGGCGACGGTCAAATAACTCTCGGATCAACGGTTATGAAAGGTACTGCAAGAAAGGTGAGAAAACTCGGCGATGGGAAAGTTCTCGCCGGATTCGCTGGTTCAGTGGCAGATGCGCTTTCCCTCTTTGAAAAGTTTGAAGAAAAATATCGGGAGAGCAACTCGAGCCTGCTTAGAGCTGCTGTTAATTTGGCAAAGGAATGGCGGACAAACAAGATCCTGCGTAATTTAGAGGCTCTTCTTCTCGTGGCAGACAAGGAGCACATTCTGCTGATCTCTGGAAATGGTGAGGTAATACAGCCAGATGAGGAAGTTATCGCAATTGGTTCTGGTGGTTCTTACGCATTGGCAGCAGCCAGGGCCTTAATGCGGAATACTGATATGGATGCTGAAGAAATAGCCCGTAATGCCATGAAGATAGCAAGTGAGATCTGCATTTACACTAACTCGAACTTCACTATTGAAGTTTTGGAGGTGAAATGATGTCTGAAATAGACCTTGAACAACTAACACCCCGACACATCGTTCAGGAACTTGACAAATATATTATAGGGCAAGATGATGCGAAAAAAGCAGTCGCAGTAGCTCTCAGAAACCGCATAAGAAGGCAAAGATTGCCCGAAGAAGTGAGAAGAGATATAGTTCCCAAAAATATCTTGATGATTGGCCCGACAGGTGTTGGAAAAACTGAAATTGCAAGAAGACTAGCTGAACTTTCTGGTGCACCTTTTATAAAGGTTGAGGCAACCCGGTTCACCGAGGTTGGTTACGTAGGGAAAAATGTGGATTCGATGATAAGAGAACTGGTCGACGCTGGCGTCAATATGGTAAAAACAGAAAAAATGAAAGGCGTCGAGGAAAAGGCAAAATTTCTTGTAGAAGAGAGAATACTTGATGCGTTGGTTCCAGGTGCTAAACCCAAAGGCCAACAACCACGAAACATTTTCGAGCTCTTCCAGGGAACTCCACAACAACGTCCTTCGGCTGATGAAGTAGAAAGAATAAGGCGTAAACGAGAAGAATATCGCGAAAAATTAAGACAAGGAACGCTCGAGGATTTTGAAATTGAGATAGAGATGGAAGAGCGTGGGCAATCTATGGTAATGATTCCCGGAATGGAAGATATGGGAATCGATATGTCGAACATTCTCGGGGGAATGCTGCCGAAGAAAAAGAAAAAAAAGAGAGTCAAAATTTCAGAAGCACGAAAACTTCTTTTGCCCATCGAATCTGAAAGGTTACTTGATATGGATAAAGTCATTTCTGAAGCCATTGAACGAGTGCAAAATCGCGGGATTATCTTCATCGATGAAATAGACAAAGTTACTTCCAGAAGTGAGAAAGGTGGTATTGATGTTTCCCGTGAAGGTGTCCAGCGTGACATGCTACCGATAATTGAAGGTACAACTATCAATACAAAATACGGACCTGTCAGAACCGATTTCATATTGTTTGTTGCCGCTGGTGCTTTCCATGTCGGGAAACCTTCAGACTTGATTCCGGAATTTCAAGGAAGGTTCCCAATAAGGGTTGAACTAAACGCACTTACGGAGGCCGATTTTTACCGTATTCTTACCGAACCCAAAAATGCCATCATAAAGCAATACAAATATCTCCTTCAGACAGAAGGGGTAGAGTTGAGCTTCACTGACGACGGGCTTAGAGAAATCGCACATGTTGCTTATTCGCTCAACGAGAAGCTTGAAAATATTGGTGCCAGACGATTGTACACAGTTGTCGAAAAAGTTCTCGAAGAGATTTCCTATAACGCTCCAGATACGGAAACGAAAAGTCTAATCATAGACAGGGAATACGTAAACTCCAGAATCAAAGACATAGCGGAGAATGAGGACTTAAGTGCCTTTATATTGTAAAAATGGAAGCATTGGAATACGCGTTGATATCACTTTCTGGCGATTTTTCCGTAAATGAGATGAACAGCATCATAGCCGAGGGTATAAGCTTAAATGAATTGTTGAAAAGCAGGATACCCTTTCTTCCCGAATATAAGCAGAAGAAAGCGGTAGCATCGGTTTCAGCCGTCGAGAAAGTACTCATAAAGTATAAAAAGAACCTGCTCGTTTATATTCAGGATAATTACCCCGAATATCTCAGAAATATCAATGCGCCTCCAACAGTTATTTTCTTTGAGGGTAATGAAAAGCTACTTTTTGAAGACGGCACGATAGCTGTTGTTGGTTCAAGAAAAGCCACCTCGTATGGGACAAGCATTGCTAAGCAATTCTCGAAAGAGCTTGGCGAGAAGGGATTTGTAATCATCAGCGGCCTGGCTGCGGGTATCGATGCTTGTGCTCATAGAGGATGCCTTGATGCTGGCGGT
>Ga0190345_1000254_pt1 | contig 17752 bp, 12 predicted proteins | sample 48721334_MG_FD_161674 | JGI IMG/M metagenome (GOLD analysis project Ga0190345, IMG submission 161674) | Hydrothermal vent microbial mat bacterial communities from Southern Trench, Guaymas Basin, Mexico - 4872-13-3-4_MG | ecosystem: Environmental > Aquatic > Marine > Hydrothermal vents >...
ACTGCTATTGAATATCACAAAGTCATAGACAAGATCATCAAATACTTTTATCTGACTTTTAAGGATGCTCGGCCCCCGCCTCCTCAAGCTCAGCTCTCTATTGCGGCTGAGGAACCATCAGAATATAGTGATATTCTAATCCCCTTGTTCAGGGATAAGGGGGATCTCTGTTCTTTGTGTGGCACTATTAGAGTGATTTTCTGATTTTTTGTGTGTATTGTTAATGATGAAGTCGCTTAGAGGATGGAAATTTGATGAAATGGAGTGAAACAAAAAAAACACAACCACAAGCAAAAAAAAGCAAAATAGGGATGACGTCAATGGCTGTTCAGGGCAGAATCTGCAGGAATCGGTCCTTTCCCATGATGAAAGTTCCTCTGTCTACCTGCTTGAGAAAGCCGGGTTCCTGAATCACCTGAAAGGCAATGGGCGCCTTGAGCTTTTCTTTGAAATAAGGCAAGGTCCGCACCAGCTGCTTTTCATTTATTTTGCATTCCACGAGAAGATAAGGTTTGTCTTTTTCAGTGATCACAAAATCGACTTCCCGGCCGTCTTTGGTCTTCACATACATCAGCTGATAATTTCCCTTTCCCCACTCGTTCCAGGCAGAAACAGCCCGCTGCAAATGGACAGCCGTGAAATTTTCAAATCTTTTTCCAGGATCTTCAAGAAGGCCCCAGTCCCAGAAATAGTATTTATGCTCTTTAAGAACAGATCTTTTCAATCGAGTCGAATACGGAGCCAAATCAAACACCAAATACACTCTTTTTAAGGCCTCCAGCCAATTTTTCACTGAGGCATGAGCGCATCCAAGGGTATTCTTTAGCTTGTTCAAACTCAAGGGAGACCCCACTCGCTCAGTCAGTAAAAATAAAAGGGTCTGAAGCTTTTGGATTTGGGTTATTTGTGAAAGGTCACGGATATCTTCGGTAGTGATAAGTGAGATATGATCGTTTTTCCAGCGTTCATAAAATTCTTTGGTTCCCACACTCACAGGCTCAGGAAAACCATTGAGGCCAAATAACATTACGGCTGCTTCCTGAAACGCCTTATCCGGTTCAGGAAATGGGATCACAGCCTCCTTAGGATGCCAAACAGAATCGCGGTCGAGAACAAAATCAGTAAGGTCATGGGGATGCAGAGGATTCATCTTAAATAGAAAATACCTTCCCACAAGGCTGTCTCCGGACTGGCGGAAATAATCGAGGCGTGCGCTTCCGATTACCGTGAAAATTAAGCTGTTTTTCCATTCATCATAATATCCTTTAAGGATGTTTTTCCAGCCGGGATATTTGTGTATCTCATCAAAAACCACCCAGTGACGGTCTTTGGCAGGCAGTTTTTTTTCCGGGGACAGAGGGAGCGATAAATTCTCAATAAAAAAGAAGGAGTCAGAGGAAAATTCCTGTCTCAGTGATAGACTGTCCCAGTTGTGGTAATTTTTACTCTGATTGATTTTTTTGAGATGATTCCGGACAAGAGTAGTTTTTCCAATCTGACGGGGCCCGCATATGAATGACATTCTGCCGTGAAGGAACTTTTGATTAAGAGCCCGTTGTCTCAGAGAGTGATTTATATTCATAAGTCTATTTTGCATGACTGTAAAAAAAAGTCAAGTCTATTTTCCACCCCTATCCAAATTGGTCGAGTTTAAATTGGGGCCGGTTTATCTATTTACCTGATTTTATCTTTTCAGATATTTCTTAATGTCATAATGTTCTTAAGCCCCATACCAGAAGAGAGTTCTATGTCTCCGGATAGAACATCGATTAAATCTATATACAATCATTTTATTTCTTGTTTTTCTCCAAAAGGTCCCGCCGGCCTGTCGTTCTCTCAAATTTTTTATTCCACGATGTTGACCGTAATGGCGTTCCATTTATATGGCCCCCAGTGACCGTTGGCGTGGTAGGCGGGCCAGAAAACATAGGTGCCGCCCCTGGTGAAATGATTTGTGACTTTCATATTGACGTAGCCACCTGGTGAGATGGTCCGTCCCTTGGCCCTATGGCCGAAATCGGTGTTTGCGTTATTATAGCGTGACCCAACAAAAACACCATAATTCGGATGAAATGTGATGTTGTGATCCGTCATATTAGTCAGCTTAAACTTTATAGAGTATCTTCCCTTCGGAGTCAGAACTCCTTCCAAAGTGAAATAACTGACCTTAAGTCCATCAGAAGAAGTGGCTTCAGGCCGGGAGATTCTTTCTGCCAAAAGCCAGACAGCACCTAACACCATCAATAAGAAAACAACACTAAAAACATATTTTTTCATAAGAATACTCCTATTCTATAATATTGCCATCCATTTTTAATATATTATATCAAAACCAGAATGCTTAGTAAGCACTTTCAGAAAAGAAGCTTTCTAGCCTGGATTATTCACGAGTCGAGGTTGCAGCAGATGCGAGGCGCAGGGTATGAAGCTGTGGTCCTTCACCGCAAATACCCTGCAACAAAGCAGATGCTGTGAGATCGGCTTGCCTGTAAGGTAAAAAAAGGAAAATCGCCATTTTTTTATGAATAGTTCAGGCTAGGCGATTGTAGTCACTATTTGTGACATGGGGAGTCTGTATTCTATTTGACACTCCCTCTCTGAATTTATATCCTTCAGTTATGTTTTTTAATTCTGCGGCAGGTTGTCTATCATCGTTATATGGCTATAAAATAAATTATTGGGAGAACTAAATGAAGAAAACGCTGCTACTAATGCTTTTCACCATGTTAATCCTTATACCACATGAAACTCTTGCTTCTGATCTCACGTCACTTTCTCCTGGAAAGAATGAAATCCGGATCGAACACGATGGTATATCCAGGAGACTAATCGTAACTACGCCGAAGACGTTTGATCGCCAAGGCGTCTATCCAATCCTATTTTGCTTCCATGGCGCAGGAGGAAAAGCTGATGGCCCGAGTGAAAGGTGGAGTCCACACGTTGATAAGCATGGCCTAATTGTCATCAGCGCAGAATCAGTTCAATCTCTCACAAAATGGAACTTCATGGATGATTTTCATGCTGTTAATTATGATGATGTCGGATTTATTACTAAAGTGGTTGAACTTCTGATTGAGCAGAAGATAGCCGATCCTAAAGCTATTTATGCGACCGGTCATTCTAGTGGGGGGCTATTTTGCTATCGTCTAGCTAAGGAAACCGACCTGTTTGCTGCGGTGTCTCCTATGAGCTGTGGCATGGCGAAGGGAGCGCATAATCCAGACAAAAAGACAAAACCCATTTCGATCATGCAAGTTATTGGCACTCAAGACAAGAGCTACAATGGATCATCTAATGAAAAAATAACCATGTATTCAGCAAGGGAGCGCATCGATATCTGGCGTAGGTTTAACCAATGCAACCCCAATCCCGTTGTTGAGAAAAAAGGGAAAGAGATCGTTCTGTACACATACTCCAATGCGGCCGGCATAGAAGTTGTCCTTTGCGAAGTCAAAGACCAAGGACATCTCATCAGAAGGGATCTACGGGATCGTGCGGATTCTATTGCCATAAATTTTTTACTAAGTCATAAAAGAAAGTAGAGTAGAAAGCAAACAGAATTTGACCTGCCGCTGACCTGCCACAGTCCGGTTAGTCCGGGTTTGACCCTGGTTATCGTGCTGAGGGATTGGTCGCTGTCTTTGAATTCCTCAGGCAGATACAGGCGCGGTCCCACAATACTCATATTCCCTTTGAGAATATTAAAGAGATGGGGAAGTTCATCCAAACTGAATTTTCTGATGCAGAGATTAATGTTTTTTTCTGCAAGTAAACGAAAGTTTACAAATTAATACCCCACTCCTTAATCTATTCTATTACTCAACAGAGAACTTTAGTCATCTCTCCTTCCCGGCACATTTCTTGAATCAATGTCCCTGCCATGAGCAGGGTCTACTGTCCACGTCATCCGGAGCGCACCGTGTTTTACCGTGTCCTCTTTCATCATTTTGAGCCATTCCTTCTGGAATATGAAAACAGGAACCATCAGAATATATGTGATATTCTAATCCCCTTGTTCAGGGATAAGGGGGATTTCTGTTCTTTGTTTGGCACTATTAGAGTGATTTTCTGATTTTTTGTGTGTATTATTAATGATGAAATCGCTTAGAGGATGGGAATTTGATGAAATGGAGTGAAAATCATCAGCAACAGAAAAACGAAGTTCTTATCTTTTTTATCTTTTCATTAATGTCAGAGGAGAGAAATGAAAGGAAAAGCATTTAAAGTTTTTAGTGTAATTTTCTTTCTGTTTTTAGGGGGAATGCTGTTTTCGGCTCATCTAAAGGAAAGGCCTAAGAAGCAGGTTAATTCCCCCAACCCTTATACTGTTGTGGATACAGGGCAGAAAAAATGTTATGACAATTTTAAAGAGATTTCCTGCCCCAAACCCGGACAGCCTTTCTACGGTCAGGATGCCCAATACAAAGGACACCAGCCTCATTATATCGACAATGGCAATGGGACTATAACTGATGTTAACACTGGATTATAGCCGTTCACCTGATACCACCCATTCTCCAGCAATTTCGCCAATTTTTAAATGCACTCCAATAAAGAATGAGGGAAATAAGCCTGACTATGGCTTTTACTGGACAAGCACAACTCATGTGGGACAACACGGAGGTGGTAGAAGTGCCGTTTACATCTCCTTTGGAAGAGCATTAGGCTGGATGAGAAAACCCGGCCCCACCAGGAGTCATGTTCTTATGGATGTTCACGGAGCAGGTGCTCAAAGGTCTGACCCAAAGGCAGGAAATCCAAAGAATTTTCCCTATGGGAGAGGGCCTCAGGGGGATGTGATAAGAATATACAATCTCGTCCGCTTGGTAAGAGGAGGTTTAACCTCCAATTAACCTTTCTTTATTTTTTATTTAACCTGGATTATTCACGAGTCAAGCTTGCTGCAGATGCGAGGCGCAGGGTATGATCGCTATTTTTTTATGGATAGGTCAGGTTAATATTTTTAGGGCAGGTGAAGTTTATCAAGACAAAAATTAGCCTGCCCTATGTTTTGCTGTATCTTTCCTTTTTTCTCATCAGAAGTTTTTTATCCGTGAAGTGGATATGATTTTTTTATTTGATTTAAAAATGAAAGTAGGTTTTCATAAAAGAAAATCCTGGAGGTTTGAGATGTCATTCAAAAATATCTATCTGAAGCAATTTTTATATACGATTTCTCTGTTAATCTTATTTATTTTTGCCAGCTTTGTGGCTTTTAGTTATTCTCAGGAGATAAGCCCTGAGATTTATAAGCAATTCAAATTACGCCATATAGGCCCAATTGGGAATCGAACCATCGCAGTTGTTGGAGTCCCGGGTAATCCCAATGTGTACTATATTGGTGCAGCTTCAGGAGGTATATGGAAATCCATTGATGGGGGTATCAATTGGAAACCCATTTTTGATGATCAGCCCGTTTCATCGATCGGTTCATTAGCTATTGCACCCTCAGATTCCAATATAGTCTGGGCAGGGACGGGTGAAACCTTCATCCGCAGTAACATTTCTCAGGGTACAGGTATCTATAAATCTACGGACGCTGGCAAAACCTGGCAATGTATGGGTCTTGAGAAAACCGGTAGGATAGGCAGGGTTATCATCCACCCTAAAGACCCAAACATTGTTTTGGCTGCCGCAATGGGCCATTGTTATGGTCCTCAGCAGGAACGGGGGGTTTTCCGCACACAGGATGGTGGAGAGACCTGGGAGAAAGTACTTTTTGTAGATGAGAAAACCGGCTGCTCTGATATTGCTATGGACCCTAATAATCCGCGCATTCTTTTTGCAGGAATGTGGCAGATGCTTATAAGGACTTGGGGGAGATGGAGCGGAGGTCCGGGCAGCGGTCTTTATATGTCTAAGGATGGTGGCACTACTTGGAAGCACCTTACTGGCAAAGGACTGCCAGAAACCGAGATGGGGAAGATTGCTGTGGCTGTGGCTCCGAGCAATTCTGATTGTGTTTATGCCCTCATTGAGACGGAAGATGAAGGGCTCTGGAGGTCGGATGATGGCGGTGAGACCTGGAAGCATGTCAATCACGACCGTATGCTGATCAATAGACCTCTTTATTATACACGGTGCACCATTGCTGCCGATAATCACAATGAGATTTATACCATTGCAGGTACGATAGGCAAGTCACTGGATGGGGGTGAGAACTTTAAAAGAGTAACAAATATGGTAGGTGGAGATAATCATGACATGTGGATTGATCCCTTGATACCTGACCGCATGGTTGTTGGTAATGATCAATACGTTAGTATTTCCACCAACCGGGGCGAAAGCTGGCATGGTGTTTCCCTTCCTATTGCTCAGATGTATCATGTGTATGTCGACAATCAGATCCCCTACTATGTTTATGGAAATCGACAGGATGGCCCCTCTTTCCGAGGTCCCAGCAACAGCCTTTTTGGCAAAAGAGGAATCCCCTCAGGATTGTGGCATTCCGTAGGAGGTTCTGAATCTGGTTTTGCAATTCCGGATCCCATGGATAACAATATCGTCTGGTCTGGTAATTTCGAGGGGTTGGATCGTTTTGATTTGCGTACGGGTCATAGCCGTGCCGTCGATGTTTGGCCCATAGATAATTATGGCTCGGCTGCTTCTACGGCGAAGTATCGCTGGCAATGGACTTTTCCTATTGCCATTTCACCCCATGATCATAACAAAGTCTATGTTGGCAGCCAATATGTACACCAGACGACTAACGGGGGAGAAAGTTGGGAAATTATCAGTCCCGATCTGACGACAAATGACAAAAGCAAACAACAGTTGACTGGAGGAATCACTCGCGACGATACACCCCCTACTTATTGTTGTGTGCTTTTCGCCATAGCCGAATCTCCTATTGAAAAAGGATTGATCTGGACGGGAAGCAATGATGGATTAGTGCATGTCACTCGAGATGGTGGCTCTAACTGGACCAATGTAACCAAGAACTTCCCCGACTTACCACCCTGGGGTACTGTAAGCAATATAGAGCCTTCACGATACGAAGCCGGGACTTGTTACATAACGATTGATTTTCATCAGGTTAATAATAGAGATCCATATGTCTATAAGACAACCGACTATGGAAAAAACTGGACATCAATTAGTTCAGATATTCCCAAGAGTGAGTTGAGCTATGCTCACTGCATAAGGGAAGATCCGGTACGGAAGGGTCTGCTCTACTTGGGAACAGAGAATGCTTTGTACGTCTCCTTCAATGATGGTAAAAATTGGGTTTCTCTCCAAAACAACCTCCCTCACGCCCCAGTGCACTGGCTTACCATCCAGGAGCATTTCAACGACCTGGTGATCGGCACCTATGGCCGGGGTTTTTGGATCCTGGATGACATTACACCACTTCAACAGCTTACTCCGGAGGTCGTAAAATCCGATGTCTATCTTTTTGCTCCAAGGCAAGCGTATCGATTTCACTTTAAAGCTCCTTATGTCGCAGATCCAAGTGACCAATGCAGGGGAGAAAATCCGCCTTACGGGGCTTCTCTTAATTACTATCTAAAGACTGCTTCAAAGGATGAGGTTAAAATAAGCGTTTTAGATGAAAAGGGCCAGAAGATACGGACTCTCAAAGGGCCCAAAAAGCAAGGCATTAATCGTATTTGGTGGGACTTGCGATATGACCCATCGTCAGAAATTAAGCTAAGAACAAGTCCTGTTGGACATCCGTATGTTGTTGTAGGGCCTAAAGGATGGAGACCTTATTCAGATGGAAGTGATAACCAAGGGCCCAAAGTCATACCGGGGACTTATGTAGTTAAACTTACTGTTAGTGAGAAGGAATTCACTCAAAAGCTCATTGTAAAAAAAGATCCGAATTCAACCGGGAGTATAGATGACATTAAAGCTCAAGTAAAGGTTTTGCATGAGATTCATGATAATATGAACTCTGTTGCAGAAATGATCAATAAAATTGAATGGATCAGGAAGCAGCTTTATGATTTACAAGAAATCCTTGAAGGCGACAAAAATGCTGAGCAGATCTTGAATAAGAGCAAAGAACTGGATAAGAAGTTTATTGCTTTAGAGGATAATTTCATCCCCGTGGGATATACGGGTAGGTATGATCGTGATGGTCTGCGCTGGCCCGATAAGTTTTACTTAAGATCCTCAGTTCTTGCCTCTGGTATAGCGCAAACTGATTTTGCACCCACGACTCAACAAAAGGAAGCTCATGAAGTGCTAAGCAGTCAACTATCTTCTTTTAGTAGCGAATACAACGAACTTATTAATAAAGATCTCAACGATTTCAATAAGTTGCTAAGGGAAAGTAATATTGCTAACATCATTGTTTCAAAAATGCCTTGACCATATTTTGCATTGGATGTTAGGGGTGGCGGCGGCAGGCGGCAGCTCGTACGGCGGCAAGCTGACCAACCACGTGATCACCAGGACTAACCGGTTCAAAGCGGCCTGCACCGGCGCCAGTACCTTCATCTACATTTCCAACTACGGCCACGACCAGTATCAGCGCTGGTGGGAGTTCGAGCTCGGCCTGCCGTGGGAGAACCGTGAGATGTGGGAGAAAATGGAGCCCTTCAGCCGCGTGGAGAACATCACAACGCCGACGCTGATCCTGTGCGGAGAAAAGGACTGCAACGTCCCGGTCATTAACTCGGAGCAGCTCTACATGGCGCTCAAAAGGCTCGGCAGGACCACCGAGCTAGTGGTCTACCCAGGCGAGTTCCACGGCATCAGTACACCGTCCTACATTAAGGATAAGTATACAAGGTATCTGGATTGGTTCGCCAAGTATGTAAAAGGGGAAGGAGACTGAGGCAGAAGAGTGATGCGGTTAGCTCAGTACTTCAAGCGGTTTCAAAAGAAATTTCGAATTTGGATTTTTTGTTGACTTGTCATTAAAATATCTAACCTGACCTATTCATAAAAAAATGGCGATGAGCATTTTATTGCAGCAATCTCGACTTGTGAATAATCCAGGATAATAAAGTATTATAAGTCAAATAAAAGAATCATAAACTGTCAGTCACATTGACATTAATATATATCTGTTACTATAATATTTTGAAATAGATTTAGAGAGATATTCTTTCATGTCAATTCAGCCTGTTTTAATAGATGGAATATGGGAAAAAGCATCTTCCTCAGCAAAACTCTTTTCAGTAACAAATCCAAAGACAAAAATCAAACTTGACAATCAGTATCCTGTTTCTGTTCTTTCTGATATTGAGAAAGCACTCAAGGCTTCTCATAAGGCTATTGAGGAATTGCATTCAAAATCTTCTGATAATATTGCCAATTTTCTAGAATCTTTTGCTGATAATATTAATTTCCGCTCTGAAGAACTCATCAAGACAGCATCTCTAGAAACATCACTGCCTGCTGAGCCCCGATTAAGATCCGTAGAACTGCCAAGAACCATCGACCAGCTCCGGCAAGCTGCATACGCTGCTCGAGATAAATCCTGGTGTTCTGCAACAATTGACACAAAGGCTAAGATACGCTCAAAATATGCCTCCCTGCCAGGCCCAGTTGTCATATTTAGTCCTAACAATTTTCCTTTTGCTTTCAATTCTTGTGCTGGAGGAGATTTTGCATCTGCGATTGCTGCTGGAAATCCAGTAATTGCAATTGCTAATCAAAGTCAACCGGGAACCACAAAAATCTTTGCAGAAGCTGCTCTCATGGCTTTAAAAACAAGCGGTTTACCTCAAGCCTCAGTCCAGATGTTTTATCACTTAAAACAGGAAGACTGTATAAAACTGGTTTCTCACCCTCTAGTTGGAGCTACAGCCTTTACTGGCAGCCAAAGTTTCGGACTTCGATTAAAAGAAGCAGCAGACAGAGCTGGCAAACCTATCTATTTGGAGATGTCTAGTATCAATCCAGTCATAATATTACCTGGTGCCCTAAAAGAACGCCTAGAAGAAATCGCACTTGAATTTTATAATTCATGCACCCTAGGTGTAGGCCAGTTTTGTACTAAGCCTGGTCTTATTATTCTTATTCAAGACGAAAAAGGAGAATCGTTTCTGCAAAAAACTATGATACACTTCCAATCAGGTATGCCAGGCATTCTTCTAAATGAAAAAGTTCTTAATGGACTCATTTCATCGATTGGACGCATGCAACAATACGGTGCTAAAATCGTAACAGGTGCCAAAGAAGTTCATGGTAAAGGATATTGTTTCTCAAATACACTTTTGCGCATCTCTGGAGAGAAATTCTTAAATCATCCAGAAGAACTCCAGATAGAAACATTTGGCCCTCTTTCTCTTTTTGTGTTTGCTAAAGATTTCAATCAGTTAAAAAAAATAACATCTCTCTTAAACGGCAATCTCACTGGAACTATTTACAGTCACAGTAAGGATCTGGATGATATTCTTTACAGTCAGATTGAACCTATCCTCAGAAAAAAAGTAGGGAGGTTACTTAATGACAAAATGCCTACAGGGGTTGCGGTTTCCCCTGCCATGCACCATGGTGGTCCTTTTCCCTCAACTGGACATCCAGGATTTACATCAGTAGGCATCCCTGCTTCTCTTATACGATTTGCTTCCAGAGAATGCTATGATAATGTCCGTCAGAATAGGCTTCCTCTTGAATTACAAAACAGGAATCCTACAGGTAGAATGTGGCGTTTCATTGATGGAAAATGGTCACAAAAAGATATTTAGCAGCAGATTATTCGGCTGGTATAGATACAATTAATTTCATTTTTCTAGATGGGGTTTGACAACTTCAATAAGCTCAGGTAGATCCATTCCAAGTTCTTTCAAGTGCTCGATTGTAGGAATGCCTTTCTTTGTCCAGCCTCTCCTTTTATAAACTGCATCAAGCAATTTTTCATAAACATTCTCTCTGTACTTTCTGGTAATGGCAATTTTTTCTTCAGTAGTTTTCCCTTCAGGGTCAACACCAATAATCTCTTTCATCTGTTTGTCATACCTATCTTTTCTTGATTCATATTCCTCAACAGTTACTGGACCTGCAGCCCTGTAAGGCTGAGCATCATTTTCCCTCTTCCCGAATCCCTTTCTTAAGTTAAATATCCTCTGGAAATTGTAAACCCGTTCTGACTGCCTGATCAATTCGTATTTGTCTATACTTTTACCAGTCACAGCATTAAAAATAGTCACATAATTATCTACATGTTCAGGAACTTTTGCAGGCTCATCTGTCTCTTCATTATTTGCAGGCTCTACATCATTCCAAGGCAGCTTGCATAACCCCATTAATCCGAACCATGTTCTGAACATTGGAAAATAATGCAGAGCTTCTGCTTTATCTTCAAAAGTAGGAATCTGCTTGTTGACCATATCCATGAATATCAGCCAGGCTTCATCATGCTGCGGACCTTTGTTAGTCATTGCAAAACCACCCTGCTGTGCCAATGATTCCTTTGATACATATTGAGAATATTCCAATCCCTTGTTCTCCATTCCAATGTCCTGGAGGAATTTTGGATCTGCTCCATATTCTTTAACAAATTTTTCCTTCATCTTCCTGACTCCGGATCCTAAAACAACACCAAAACCCTCTCCCCTTGCCATCTGGTGAAGCGCTTCCATCACAGCATCGGAATTTCCGAAATTAAATTTCAATCCGCCTGTTCTTTCCTCATTAAGAATGCCGTTTTCAAAACATTCCATTGCAAAAGCTGTTGATGTCCCGAACGAAATTGTATCAATTCCATATGTATCACAGTAAAAATTACATTCGATAACATGATCAGGGTCAAATATCCCAGAGTTAGAGCCAAGGCCTCCAATTGTTTCATATTCAGGGCCATCCACAATGACTTTTTGTCCTTTATAAGGACCTGTTTTTAATTCGAAACCATCCACAGATTTACAGCATGACATAGTGCAGCCAAGCCAGCATCCGTCAGGAAGACCCTTAGTAAATTTTGGTTCCAGTGCTTTTGAATCAATTTTCTTTGCTTCGGGATGAGAGCCAAATTTAAAATTACACGTTGGCAACAGGTCATAATCATTCATTATTTCAACAAGATGTGCAGTTCCTACTTTCCTCATCCGAGATTGAGAATCATCAAGTTCCCTCATTTCCCTGGTGAAATTTCTTCCTCTTTCTCTAATCGCTTCCATGTCAGCAACATGATTCATATCACCTTTTACTCCGCTCGATTTAGCGACGAGAGCTTTGATTTTTTTATTCCTGAACACTGTCCCAATTCCACCCCTCCCAGCTTGTTTCAACCTGCATGTTTTTCTTCTCACATCATACCAACTGAAATTCAGCATTCCTATCAATGCATATTCTGCTGCTTTTCCTGACGAAACAACAGCAACGTTTCTTTTGTCATTTTCATCATCAGCATACATCTCAGTCAGTTGTTCCGCCAAAACATGGCTGTCCACAGCCTCTTCAGGTGCTTCCTCTATTCTCACTGTTCCTTTCGTTCCATCAACAACAACAATGACATCCTTTTCGGCCTTCCCTTGAATTTCGATTGCATCAAATCCTGCAAACTTTAAAAATGGCCCGAAATATCCGCCAACATTACAATCCATAATTGAATCAGTAGTAGGAGAAATTGAAACGACAAGAGATTTTCCACAACCTGAATATTGCGTAATACCTCCGATTGGGCCTGCAGCAATATTAATTTCATTTTCAGGGTCATCCCATTTTGTATCATCTTTTGTAGCATCCCATAACAAACGCAAGCCAAATCCCTTTCCGCCGATGAATTTCTCTTTCATCTCTTCTGAAACAGGTTTCTCTTTTATTGTATTATCGGAAAGGTTTACATACAGCGTTCTATTGGCATAACCTCTGTACAATTCTCTTAATTCATAAATATATTCTTTTAACAGCTTATGTTTGATTTTCATGTTCTTTACAGACATAAATGACCTCCTTTAATTTCGAATTATTACTGCCGATGCGCATTCCTTCTTTACAAGCATAGTCTTTAAAAATATTAAAGAAAATTTATAACATAGGAAAAATTCGTTGTCAAAATATTCTCCCCTAAATCCGCCCTAACCTACCCCGACCCAGCCCAACTCAGGTTGACTCAGTTGGCAGACTATGCTAAAAATTTATCTTAAAGCAGAAACAAAATAAAAGTATCTGTCTAAAAGAAACTAAAATAGTCCAGCTTTATTTATTTATTTAAAATTACTTAATGTTAAATTCTAATTCATTCAAGCACTTGAAGGATAGAAACATCTATATTCTTACAGGAAAAATCCATTCAGGAAAAACCTCTTTCCTTCAGAAAATGTGCGACACATTAAAAACTAAAGGATCTAAGATAAACGGACTATTAAGCCCTGCTTTTTATGAATCCAAAACTCATAAAGGATATAACGGGTTTAATATAAAATCAGAAGAATTATTTGCACTGGCAAGGTTGGATGGAAACCCTGAATGGGAAAAGGCGGGTCAATATTATTTTATCCCGGAAGGGTTGAAAAAAGCAGAAGAATCTATACTTGATTTCCAGAACTGCGATCTAACCATAATAGATGAAATTGGTCCGCTAGAAATGAAAGAGAAAGGACTATGGAAAGCAGCTTGCTTCCTATTCAATCAGCCTCAAAATATTCTTATTGTCCTAAGGGAAAGCATTCTTGACCAATTTCTTTCTAAAACCAAAGAAAAAGCGAATATTTTCTGGCTTAAAGACAATAATCTAACTCAAATAATGACAACAGCACTTGCCGGAAAGAAATAGAATATTTGTCAGAAGCTTAGCAAAAATCATTCTGTTTACAATATATTTATTTTATGCTAGATTTATTGCTTTCTCCGAGTCAAGGGTACTAAAGCTCTTCAGCCACGGCCTTTGACCGACAGGGTAAAACAGGAAACAGTTTTGCCTTCCGTATTTGAAAAGGAGATATCATAATGAATAATTCATCAAATCACCCTCTCAAAAAAATCACTATTAATTTTATCATTTGGGCACTAATTTTATTACCTTGTTTAACTTTTTCCCAAGAAAAACAAAAAGAAGATGAAAAGAAGACAAAATCAAAAAAGACACTAAAGATTACGGAAGAAATTCTTGTCGTTGCCGAAGCTCCTAGAGACCTCCCTGTTTCAACGGTAACAAGACTGGATAATACAAAGATTGAACACATGAAACCACTCGACCTTTCAGAAGCTGTTAGATACGCTCCAGGAGTGATGGTGACTTTTGGAGATAAATCCACATACACATTAAAGCTAAGGGGCATGGATTCAAAACGGATTGCACTATTAATCGATGGAATTCCTGTGTATGAGCCTTACTACAGTACGTTTGATCTAAAAACAATATCTACCTATGGGATCGATTCCCTTCAACTCACCAAAGGGCCATCATCTGTTCTCTACGGGCCTAATACTCTAGGTGGAATAGTTAATGTTATAACACGCAGACCATCTGTCAAACCAACACTATCTTTTCACACGTCATATGGAGAAAAAAATACACTCAGCCTGGGATTAAATTCAGCATTTCAACTGAAACGCTTCGCCTTTGCAGGAAATATGCTTTATCAGGATTCAGATGGATTTTATTTCCCAAGTCAAGATGAAGGGAATAGAATCGAAAGGTCAAACACAGAGTATGAAAGATTAAATCTTAATACAAAAATTTACTATTACCCATCCAGCAGCACTGAAATTCTCTTTAACGGAGGAATATACAAATCCAATTATGCTATGCCGCCACAACTTGATGCTTATAAACCACGGTACTGGCGTTTTAAAAACTGGAACCGTTATACACTGAACGCAGGCGGTTATACTGCCCTGGGGAAAAAATCCACACTCCGCTTTCGAGGTTATTTTGTCCATTATGACAATACACTCGACCAATTCGAAGATTCAAAAATGACCTATCGCCGCTTCGAAAGCACTTTCGACAACTCTGTATTAGGCTTTTTCTCTCTTGCAGACATTGCTATGAGTCCTTCAAACTCATTAAAATTCAGCATCAACTATAAGAGAGATATAGCACGAACTCAGGATGATTTAGGAGAATCCTGGAATAAATACAACCAGGATACATTTTCAGCCGGTATCGAAGATCATATATCTTTTTTCAAGAGATGGAAACTTGTATTTGGATTAAGTTATGATTATCTAGATAAGTTTATTGGAAAAAATTCATCAAAAGTTAATCCTCTCATTGGTCTTAAATACTCCCCTTTAGAATATATAGACCTCCATCTCTCCTTTTCCAAGAAATCAAAATTTCCTTCCATGCGTTCCATGTACTCGAGTTCATCAGGAAACCCAGACCTTCTGAGTGAAGATGGAAGTAACTGCGAATTAGGATTTACATACAATAAAATATTCTTCCTTACGGGCTCTGTCTTTTTGACCAGTTTCAAAAACATGATAGACAGCCTCCGTCTTCCGGAGTATGACTTCCGCCGCAGATATTTTAATATAGAAGAAGCTTATATCAATGGATTTGAACTTCAATTTCAAAAAGCTTTTCCATGGCTTTCAACAACGATAAACTATACTTTCCTTGACCACAAGAACAAAAGTGACGACCGACCGCTAGATGCTCTCCCAAGACACAGCTTAAATTTTGATTTTACTATCTACCCTTCCCAACGATTCAGAATTGTAATTTTGGGCTTGGTGGCATCTTCATCATCCTGGCTCGATTATCAATCAAAAGAACTGCTGGATATTCCTTCTTATTTTAACCTTGACACAATTATTTCCTACCAGTTTAAACGAACTGAATTGTTTATCAAAATCACTAATGTCTTTGACCATTATATTTACTCTGAGCCCGGATTTCCATGGAGAGGGCGCTATATCGAGCTTGGGATAAAAGCCAATATACTTAAATAGTAAATATAGCTTATCCCGGCAATCAGCAATCCGAAGTTTAAAGAAAAAACTTTTGATCATTCGAGAAAGTCAGGCATACACGGTGCTTTATGGAGTCAAATATAAACAAAATCCCCTTAATACGAAACTCCTAATAGAAAAATCTTCTATCTTAATAGAAATTTTCGCTTTTTGTGCGAAGTTGCAGAATCGCTTCATTGGGGTGGGTATGTTTGACATCAAATATTTCATGTGTTATATATCATTTTCCTGAAGAGGGAAGAATATTAGGAGTTAATCTGGAGGTTTCCATGAGGATTTTTGCTGTTGTTGGACAATCCAAAACTGGTAAGACACGATTGATAAAGCGACTTCTAGTGGAATTAAAGAAACGCGGACATTCCGTTGCTGTTGTCAAGCACTGTGCTCATGGATTTGATTTAGATCTTGAAGGGAAAGATTCCTGGCAGTTTGTAGAGGCAGGGGCAGATGGGGTTACTGTAGTATCCCAAAATCGACTAGCAGTAATCAAAAAAATATCGGCTAAAAAGGGTTTTTCAGAGACAGCTGCAGAGTTTTTTAAAAAACACGATTTTGTTTTTATAGAAGGTGGAAGGAATGAAAAATCTCTCAAAAAAATTGAAGTGCTGCGTAAAGGAATAGCCGAGAATGTGGAATGTTCGATGAAAGAACTTGCCGCTGTTGTTTCTGATGTAGAAGTCGCTGTAGATAAACCAGTATTTCATCATGATCAAATAAATGAGATTTCAAACTTTATTGAAAACAGCATTCAGTATGAAGGACCCCGTGTTTATTTGGAGATTGATGGAAAGCCGGTTCGGCTGAATGCATTTGTAAGAAAGAATACAGAAAATATTGTTTTAGGTATGATTAAATCTCTAGATGGACTACCGGAAAATCCGGAATGTTTAACCTTGTCTATAATAAGGAAGGAGAAAAAGAATGAGAAAATTTAAGAACTGGTCATGGTTACTGCTTTTTGGCTCGCTTTGGGGAATAGGTGAGGTTGCTGGAGGGGGAGTTCTATCAACGTATAATATACCTCATTATGCTATGATCCTTGCAGCCTGGGCATTTATTATCATGGCTATTGCAAGAGGCATTGTGAATAAACCAGGTTCATCGACAGTTATTGGGATTGTTGCAGTAATTTTCAAGCTTGCAAATGCAGCTCCGTTTTTCTGCCATCTTCTAGGAATTTTTACCCTTGGTCTAGCATTTGATGTTTTTTCAAGTTTATTAATGAAGAATGAGAGGAAAATTTCTTTTAGGTCAAGTCTAACAGGCGCATTAAGTGCATATAGTGGATATGCGCTTTTTGCCATTGTAATTACTTATATCATTCAATATAAATACTGGATTGCTGGTGGATTGCCAAAGGTTATTAACCATATATTTATTGGAGGTAGTTTAGCAGCAATAGCGGCGGTGGTGTTTGTTCCTTTGGGATACTGGATTGGAATAAATAGTGAGAATTTATTTGAGAGGCGGCCTGTATGGACTTATGCAGGAACCCTAATAGGAGCAGTCCTCCTGTGGGCATTGGGAAGATTCGCAGGATAAATTAATATAAGGAGATACACCCTTAAATTACAACCCTTTTTGGCCTGAATCTGATAAACCATTATAAATATTGACTGGTATCCATTTTTATGTGTATGCTTGGGGAGAAAATCACTCTAACAGTTGAAAATTGATGAAACTAAGGGGAAATCATAATGACCATCCAGTGCCCTAATTGCGGAACAAAGAATCCCGACACAAAAAAATTCTGCGGTGAGTGCGGCACCCAACTTTCTTCCCTTAAAGATATTGGCCCCACCCAAACCGCAGAAACGCCCAAACAGGAGCTGACCACTGGTGTAACTTTTGCCGACCGCTACCAGATCATCGAGGGATTGGGACAGGGTGGAATGGGGCGGGTGTACAAGGCATTGGACAAAGAAACCCA